>ERZ824600.72-NODE-72-length-147667-cov-66.068931_pt1 | contig 147667 bp, 129 predicted proteins | sample MGYA00519933_ERZ824600 | MGnify/ENA primary metagenome ERZ824600 (study PRJEB31778, sample SAMEA3449178) | human gut metagenome | biome: human gut; feature: human-associated habitat; material: faeces | place: United Kingdom | collected 2010/2012 ...
TTTCGTTAAGAATAGGATCGCCAAACATCTCGATAAATCGTGATTTTACCAACTCGTCAAGTGAGGATAATTCGTCGGTTTTGTTATTTATTGCTTTTTGAATACAATCAAGCGTTTCAACGATCGCTTGTTGATTGTTCTTATCAAAATCAACCAACAAAGACATATTTTTGAAGACTTCTTTTTTTATATTTGGCATTGCTGCACCGGAACGCAATTCCATAATTTTATCTTGATTGCCTTTTAGTGCATAATAAAGGTATTTGGCTAAAGTCTTGCTTTCTGTTAATTTGTAACAATGACAACCGCACCAAAATTTTTCGTTTACATAATTTACATATCCGCAGGAAGCCCCGCCTTCTGAAACAAGGACGGCTTCAGAATCTGTATTATATTCGTGATAGTATCCCGACTCTTTAATTCCACCGTTTATATACTTATATGGACTATCCGTCCTTAATTGAGAAGTATCTATTTGTTTGCCTTTTTCAATGCGACAGATTTCTCGTAATTTAACTTCTTTCATTATGCCACCGCCTGTAAGATAAATCGTGATTTTACCAACTCGTCAAGAGAAAAAAGTTCTTGTTTTTTATTATAAATGGCTTGATTTATGCCGTCTAAGGCTAAAACAATCGCATTTTGTTCTTGAGGATGACGATATTCTATCAAAAAATTTGAATATTCTGATATCCATATTCTTTTATGACTAAATGGCGTGTATTTGATTGACTGCAAGGCATAGAACAAATACTTCAAATTATCGCTTGTATTGACTTTATGCAGTAGTTTCATTGCTGAAGATTTTACCTTAAAATCAAAATCAACATATTTTTTATCGCCTGTAAAGTCATCAAAAATAATAACAGGAGATTCTTTGCCATTATAAACGCCCGTTGTTTCGTTTGTATAACCCAAAATAAATGATTTTCCGGCAGTCAAAACAGGAGTAGAAAAAGTCTCGGAGTAGTTTTCCGTTTCTACTATATACTTTTGTGGTTGCTCATACGAAAGCAATCTGTTTAATGCAGTTTTCATATTCTACTCCTTAATCAAAATATCCATCATGCTTGCTTGCAATTAAATTTATGCCAAAGATAATTGCACTCAATGCCACAACAATGATTGTAACCCACCACCAAGCAAATGCAAATATACCCATTAGCCATAAAACACCGACCAATGCCGCATAAGTGACAAGATACATTATACTTCCTATCGCAGGAAAAGAGCCTCTGCAATAGACCAAGCCAACCAGCCCGTAGGCGATTAAGTGTAAAATAGGCTCGACAATCCAGTTTATCAAAACCGCTTTATCACCGAAACAATCAAACGGATTAGGCAAAAAGAACTGTCTGACAATTATACTTATTACACTTATCACCCCGTAAAGAGAAAATCTTTTCATTTCGTCACTTTATCGAACTGCAGATTTCGTCCATAACAGCTTTGAACTGTTCTTCTAAATCTTGAATGGACTTGATTATTTCACTCGTCGGACGGTATTCTTTCTTTACGATTTCCTTTTTGTGATACTTGTTGAAACTGAAAACATAACCGTTATCAACGATTTCTTGCTTTGTAATGAAGAAAGATTTGTCGTAGGGGGTTCTTTCGTTTTCCGCTTCAAGATTATTCCAACGTGCAACAATGTCGGGGATGTCGTCGGCATCTACTTTATCTCGCTTTTGGTCGAGAGAGTAGCCGTCCGCCTCCATATTGTAAAGCCATACTTTATCCGTGCCGCCGGAATTTGTCTTGGTAAACACAAGAATACCGGTCTGAACACCCGAATAAGGTTGGAATACACCGTTGGGCATATAAATAATTGCCTCGAGTTTTTGTTCTTCTACGAGTTGCGTGCGAAGACGCGTATACGCTTTTTCATTCGTGTTGTTCAGAACGCCTACGGGGATAATGGAAACACATCTTCCGCCTGCTTTCAAAAGTCTTAAGAACAAAGACAAGAAAAGAAGTTCTGTCGATTTTGTTCCGCCGCTGATTTGATTGAGTGATTTGGAAACGGTGGACGGATCAAGGCTGCCCGAAAACGGCGGGTTTGCAAGAATAAGCGAATATTTGTCGTGATCTTTGTATTCTTCCGAAAGAGAGTTGTTATACTTAATCGTCGGATTTTCTACGCCGTGCAATGTCATATTCATACAGCCGATACGAAGCATATCAGTGTCGGTGTCGTAACCCGTAAACATTGTATTGTTGAAATGACGATTATTATCTTTATTCATCATTTCGCGAGCATAATGAGCTTGCACATATTTTGCGCTTTCCGCCAAAAATCCCGCTGTTCCCATCGCCGGATCTATAATCGTATCGGCAAGGGTTGGCTTTGCCAACTCAACCATCATATCAATGATATGGCGCGGAGTGCGGAATTGACCGTTATCACCGCTCGTAGCCATTTTCGACAACAGATATTCGTAACAATCACCCATCATATCCTTGTCGTTGAGTCCAAGGGATTCATCGCTCAGGCTTGCGACCATTTTATCAAGAATATAGGGGTTTGATACGGCAAATTGTGCGTCTTTCATAAAGTTTGCAAATGCCGTTTCCTTGCTGCCGTGAAGTGTTTTTATGAATGGGAAAACGTTGTTTTTAAGGTTATCGAACATTCTTTTAGGCTCGAACTCCTTAAAAACAGACCAGCGAAGATTCTTATACGGAACGTCAATTTTATTGTCTGCATCAACAAAATTGCCCGATTTGAAAGTCGGGTTAAAGTCGTCAACAGATGCTTCGATTCCGTTTGCAATCATATCGTTGACTTTGCGCTCAACTCTGATTTGATTGTCGTCAAGCATTTTTATGAAAATTAAATATGTAACTTGCTGAATATCAATCCATGGGTTGGTCATCTGATTCGACCACATTGCATCCCAAAGTCTGTCAAGTTTGTTCTTAATTTCACCGGTAATCACGAAAGCACGCTCCTTTGTTAATATCTAATATTTGTAATTATAACATAAAACATGAAAAAATCAATAACGACAACGTCCCGCAAAACAATAATAAAAACAAAAATTTTTATATTCTATCGGCTCAATACAAATCCAATCCGTTTTTGCGTAACATTTACCGTATAATTTATACCACGATTATATCGCGGGTAAACAAACCGAAGCCGCCAAATTTTTTGTTTATGTGCGTTTTTTCAAAATGAAAGCAATAAATCGTTTTTTGTGACTTCTTGTTTTACAAGCCTGCCAATATTCCGTCGTTTATTTTTTCTAAAAAGAGCCGGATCCCTCCGACTCTTTGATACGAACCCGCTATTTGCTAATATTTGCTTTATTATTTCTGAATTCCCCACGAATATCTATCTAAACGGCAAAAACTAAATCTATGTTAGTTATCCCAAAATCGTCAGAATTTTGATTAAAAATCTTTCCCAAAATCGTCAGAATTTTGATGAGATTGTGGTTTTCTCGGCGGGTTCTGAAAAATCCAGTGTACTTTGGCGTACACGATTTTTCGGGTTCCGCCGAAAAAGCAGAATATCGCAAAATTATGACGATTTTGCAACGAGGGCGGCAGCCCCTAAGATACCAGCCTCATTTTTAAGCGTTGCCTTAACAACCTTAATATACGGATTTCTTTTGCCGCCGTAACTGTATCGGGTGACGTACGCTTGCAGGCGTTTTATGAACCAGTCGCCCTGATTGCTTATACCGCCGCCCATAAAGATTATTTCGGGACGGATATAGTTGCCGATATTCACAAGCCCTTCACCGACGTATCTGATATATCTTGAAACAAGGGCTTTTGCGGTTTTGTCGCCAGCGTTCATCGCGTCGAATGCCGTACGCCCCGTGACCTTCCCTTCTTTTCCCGCGATTTCGTTCATCAGACTTTCGGGATGTTTTTCCATCGCGCGTTTGGTATCGCGGATAAGAGCCGTTGCCGACGCATACGCTTCCCAGCAACCGCGCCTACCGCAACCGCATTTTTCGCCGCCCATACGAATGACGGTGTGTCCGCCCTCGCCGCCTGCGCCTTTGAAGCCGGAAATCAAATTACCTTTGACAAGTGTGCCTGTCCCTACGCCTGTGCCGAGTGTCACCATGACAGCATTTTGCACGCCTTTCATATCGCCGAACACCGATTCGCCGATGACAGCGCAGTCCGCGTCGTTGCCGATATACACGGGAAAATCGAAATATTTTTTGAATTCCGCACGGAAATCGTAATCGCGGAAGAAAATATTGCAGGTATAAAAAATCTTTGCGGTGTCGGGATCGACCGTGCCGGGGACGCCCATACCCATTCCCGCGATCTCGTCCGCCGAGATGCCGGCGTCTTCCAAAAGTTTTGCGACAAGCCCCGCGATATCTTTTGTATTGTCGTCGGACGGTTGCGTCGGTTTTGTAACAACGCTGTCTTTCACGATTATGTTGCCGTTTTCGTCGACGATGCCGCCTTTAATGCTCATTCCGCCCACGTCGATACCTATATAATACATATTCAAATCCTTATTTTTTTTCTTAATTTTACCACAAATACACGGCGCGCGCAACGGTTGCGCCGGGACATTTTCAGGTGCCAAGCAAAATTCTTCTTGATTTATTACGTTATCGTGTGATACAATACTTCTAAGAATAATGATTATTGGGGATTTATATTATGTTGAAACCGGAAGAAATTATTGCGGCAAGGATTCTTATGAACACCAACGAGGTTTTTTTGTCCTCGGTCGGCGCAGGGGGCGGTCCACGTTCCAGCATTATCACGAAACTTCGCTCGGAAGGACACAACGTCATTTATTTCGGCGCGCCGATTAACAGCCAGAAAGTCCAGAATATCCGACAAAATCAGAACGCAAGTATTTGCTATTACAGCGGCTCGGACAGCATCACGCTTTTGGGCAAGGTTGAGCTTGTCACCGACAACACTTTAAGGAAGCAACTCTGGCACGAATGGTGCAAAAAAACCAACGCGATCGCGCTTAACGAGTACGACTTCTGCCCGATGAAGTTCACGACGACGGAAGCCACTTTCTGGATACGAAACAAACTTTCGACCTTCACTTACGAATAATCGCAATGTATTCCTTCCGGGAGATTGCCACGTCGCTTCGCTTCTCGCAATGACATAGTGATTGCTCGGAAGACAACAGAAACAGTAAAGTTTGAAAGAATAATCAAAGTTCGTCCCGAATATAAATACCGTATGAAATATACGGTAATTCGGGTTGGCTTTGGCGAGAACGCCTCATCTTTGGCAAGAAAATACAAAACGACCGAAAGGTCGCTTTTTTTATTGAACGATAATCCGCTTTTCTTTGAGGGGGAACGGCTTATCGCGGCGGAATTCCACGGGAAAACCTGCGTCGCAAGACCTTTCGACACGGCGGAAACCGTCGCAAAAAGGACGGGAACAAGAAAAGAAGAAGTGATCCGTCTGAACGGCACCGACAAATTCTTCCCCGGTCAGAACGTGATTCTTTCGGATTATGACGAATAAGAAAAGTATTTTCAAATCGGTCGCGGTCGTAACGGCGTTTTCGGTCGCGACAAGGCTTTTTGCGTTTTTGTTCAAAGTTTTCGTGTCGCGGCAGTTCGGCGCAAGCGTTGTCGGCGTATATCAGATGGCGTTGAGTTTTTATTTTTTCGCGTCGGCGGTTGCGCTCAGCGGACTTCCGACGGTAATAAGCCGAAAGATTGCCGAGGACGAAAAAACGGGCGGCGAAAACGTACCGTCGCTTATTTCGACCGCGCTTGTTTTATCGCTGTCGTCGGTACTTCCGATACTTTCGGTAATATATCCCGTCGCTTTCCTTTTGCCGTCGGTTTTTGCGGACGAGCGGGTTTTGCCGCTTGTCGTAATTATGCTGCCCGCACTTCTGAGCACAAGCATTTACAACGTTATCCGCAGTTGGTTCTGGGGAAAAAGGTCGTTTCTTGCGTTCAGTTTCACCGAGATGCTGGAAGAAATCCTCCGCATTACTTTCACGCTGATATTTTCGCTGGGACTTATCGCCGCCGTCACGCCGCTTAAAGGGCTTGCGGTAGGTTTTTTGGTGTCGGATATTGCGTGCGCCGTCGTGCTTTTCATACTGTTTTTGATAAAAAAAGGTAAATTCGGCCGTATAAAAGACGTTCCGGCGGTGTTAAAACCCTCGCTTCCGATAACGGCGATGCGCGTTTTCGGCGGAGTCATCGGCGCGTTTACGGCAATCGTGATTCCCGTCCTGCTCATAAAATACGGCATGGAAAAAAGCGACGCGTCGGCAACCTTCGGACGCGTTACCGGAATGGCGATGCCTCTTCTTATGGCGCCTACCACTCTCACGGGCGCGCTGTCCGTCGTGCTTATCCCGGAAATCGCGACGATTAAACACGACGATAAATCCGCAATGTCCGCGCGCATTGACGGCAGCATAAATTTTGCGATAATAATCGCGGCCCTTTTCACAATTTTGTATATCCCGCTTGGAAAAGAGATCACGACTTTCGTGTTCAAAGACGAGTTTTCGGGCGTGTATCTTTCAAACGTCGCGCTTATGCTGTACCCGCTGGGGCTCAACCAGATTTCGACGTCGATATTAAACTCGATGGGGCTTGAAAAAAAATCCTTTTTCAATTACGCCGTCGGCGCGGCGATACTTATGATTCTGACGCTCGCGCTGCCGAAGTACGTCGGAATTTACGCCGTCGCAATCGGGGGTGCGGCGGGAAGCGTCGTCACGTCTTTTCTGAACCTTAACGCGCTCAATAAAAAAGCGCGGATTCTGGACAATCCCAAAAAGACCGCGCTTGCAATATTGTTGTCGTTTCCGCTTGTCGCGCTGACCTGTCTTCTGAAAAATCTGCTGTTTTTCAAAATTCCGCCGTTTTTCGCAATTGCGATTTCGGGCGGAATACCCATGCTTTTGTACCTTGCGGCGTGCGTCGCTTTCAGAATATTCGACGTTACTCGCTTTTACAAAACGACGCGGAAAAAATCTTTGAAAAAACGGGATAAATCAACAAAGTAAGCCCGACGTTTATCGCAGTAACGGGCGTTTGCGTAACCGCGCGCACCCCCATATAGGCAAAAAACATCTGCCCTTTGCTGAGCCCCATAAGATACAATGCGTACGTGTTTATGAAAAGCGTGCAGACGACATAAACCAGAATATACGATATTGCGATATTCACGTACGGCATCGCGCCGCCGAGTTTTTTGATTTTAATATACGACGTGAGCCCCGGGATAACGCCGATAAGCACCGACGCGCAAAGAATCACCGGGTTTGGCGCATACCCGCCGCCGACGAAACAGCCGATCACGTCGCCGAGTCCGCCGACAAGTCCGCCGGCAATCGGCCCGAAAAAGTACCCCGCAAGAAAACATACCGTATAAGTCAGCGTGATTTTGAGCGTGCCTAAGCGCGGCGAGAATATGCCGACAACGACGTTCAACGCCACGAATACCGCAAGGTACGCAATCTTTTGCGCCGTGAAATAACGTTTTTTTTCGGAAGACTCCCCGACGGAAACGTCGGGTTCTTGTGCAACGATTTTGTTTTTGAGCATAAAAAAACCTCCTTTAAGAGGTTCGCGTTAAAAGCCGCGCGAAAACGCGGTACTTCGCAGCGAACGCGACAAGCCACCGCAGGTTTCCCTTTCGTTTGCGGGCGACATTCCATCCCGCAACACTTAACGCGACTTATCTACTCTGCAACGCTAATAATAAACTATCCGCGCCGAAAAATCAAGCGGCGGCGCATAAATCGCGAAAACTTAAAAATAATAGCGATATGCTCAACGTTTTAATTCGCGCAATAATATTGTACTTTTTCCTGCTGGCGGCGATGCGGCTTATGGGAAAGCGGCAGTTGTCCGAGTTCCAGCCCTTCGAGTTTGCGATAACTCTCGTCGCGGCAGACCTTGCGTGCATTCCGATGTCGGACAACACCATTCCGATAATTTACGGCATAATCCCGATATTCACGCTTGTGATACTGCATAATCTCTTGACGTTTTTCGCAATCAAAAGTCACCGCTTCCGAAAACTCATCAACGGCAAGCCCGTTATACTCATCGGCGACGGCAAAATCGACTGCGACGTGCTTAAAAAATGCGGAATGACCGCAAACGATCTTCTGGAAAGCCTGCGCGAACAAGGATATTTCAAAATCGGCGAGATAAACTACGCCGTGCTGGAAACAAACGGGAAAGTGTCCGTGCTGCAAAAGTTTGCAAACGCGCCGGTAACGAACGCCGACCTTAATATCGAAGGCGGCAGCAACAACCTTCCTTACAACGTCGTCGTCGAAGGCAGGTTTATGGGGGATACGTTCAAAAGCATTACCCCTCCCCTTGAAAAGGACATCGTCGTAAAAACGCTTGAAAAAGAGAATATGACAATCCGCGACGTGTTCTTGTTTTCCATTGACAAAGACGCGGCGTTTATACAAAGTTACGACGGGCGCGTCGTGAACACGATAATCGAAAAATGAAAAAAGCAGTTATCCTTTTTATAATATTTCTTATGATTCTGGGCGCGGGGATTGCCGAACATTTTTTCGTGCATAAAACCTTTGACGCCTTCAACGAGCGCATTGGAAAAATCGAAGCCGCCCTTCAAAACGACGACGTTGATTCCGCACTCGCATACGCCGAAGACCTGCAAAACTTCTGGGCTAAAAAACGAAAACTCGTGGAGGCGATTTCCTACTGTCAGGACGCACGACAGGTCAACGTAATACTTGGGGAACTCACGGGAAGTTTAAGGTGCGAAGACACCGACAACGCTTTCAGCAAAATCGAAAGCCTGTATCAACTCATACAAAACATACGGGATATGCTGGACTTCAACGCCATTGATATAATTTAATTATTTCGACAAAAAAGCGGCTTTACAAATGTAAAACCGCTTTTTAACATTGTTTTTTGCAATTTTTGCATTACTTCAAAATCCTTTTCAGGAATTGTCCGGTATACGACTTTTCGTTTTCCGCGATATGCTCGGGCGTGCCGACGTCAACGATCGTGCCGCCTCTGTCGCCGCCGTCGGGACCAAGGTCAACGATGTTGTCCGCAACTTTTATCACGTCAAGATTATGCTCGATAACGACGACGGTGTTGCCGCTCGACACAAGCCTTTGCAGGATTGCGATAAGTTTTGCAACGTCGTGGGTATGCAGTCCCGTCGTTGGCTCGTCCAGAATATACAGCGTCTTTCCGGTGCTGCGTTTACTGAGTTCGGTTGCGAGTTTCACGCGCTGCGCCTCGCCGCCCGAAAGCGTGGTTGCGGGTTGACCGAGTTTGATGTACCCGAGCCCCACGTCGTAAAGCGTCTTGATTTTGTTGTAAATCTTTGGAATGTTTTTGAAATATTCGCACGCTTCCTCGACGGTCATTTCAAGGACGTCGTTGATGTTTTTGCCCTTGTATTTCACTTCCAGCGTTTCTCTGTTATACCGCTTCCCGTGGCACACGTCGCAGGGGACGTAAATGTCGGGCAGGAAGTGCATTTCGATTTGTATTATGCCGTCGCCGCCGCAATTTTCGCACCTGCCGCCCGAAATGTTGAACGAAAATCTGCCCGCCGTATATCCCCTTGCCTTTGCGTCGGGAGTCGAGGCAAACAGTTCCCTTATCGGGGTGAAAACGCCCGTGTACGTCGCGGGATTGCTGCGCGGAGTGCGACCGATCGGCGACTGATCGATATTGATGATTTTATCAAAGTTGTCGATGCCTACGATCTCGTCGTACTTCCCTTCCGTTAGGTTGCTTTTGTTCAGTTTGTTATAAACCGCGGGATAAATAATTTCGTTGACAAGGCTGCTTTTTCCGCTGCCCGAAACGCCCGTAACCGCGGTTAAAAGTCCGACGGGAATATCGACGTCGATGTTTTTCAGATTGTTTTGTCTTGCGCCGCGAACCGACAAATATCTGCCGTCGGGGCGTTTTCTTTCTTCGGGCACGTCGATTTTGAGTTCGCCCGACAAATACTTGCCCGTTATCGACTCCTTGCAGGCGATAATGTCGTCCACGCTGCCTGCCGCAACGAGTTTTCCGCCGTGTATGCCCGCGCCGGGACCGATATCCACGATGTAATCCGCCGCGCGCATCGTGTCCTCGTCGTGTTCGACAACGATAAGCGTGTTGCCGAGGTCGCGCAGTCCTTTCAGACTGCTTAGTAATCTTTCGTTATCCTTCTGGTGAAGCCCGATCGACGGCTCGTCAAGGATATACAACACTCCCGTAAGTCCGCTGCCGATTTGCGTGGCAAGCCTTATCCTTTGAGATTCGCCGCCCGAAAGCGTCGAGGCGGAGCGGGAAAGCGTAAGATAATCGAGCCCGACGTTTACCAAAAATTTCAGCCTTGCGCGGATTTCTTTGATTATCCTTTCGGCAATGAGCGTTTTTTGTTTGTCAAGAACGAGCGCGCCGAAAAATTCGTCGATTTTTTTCACCGACATATCCGAAAGTTCCGCAATGTTAAGCCCGCCGACGGTAACCGCGAGCGCTTCCTTTTTCAGGCGTTTTCCGCCGCACGTTTTGCACGGCACGGACACCATATATCTTTCGATTTCGTACTTAACGCCGTCGCTTGTAGTTTCGCGATAGCGGCGCATAAGGTTGTTGACGATACCTTCGTATTTCGTCATAAACTGCCCGCGGAAACTGCGTGAGTTATAATCCATCGGGATTCTTTCGTCGACGCCGTACAAAATCGCGTCAAGTTTCCACTTCGGCAAGTCTTTAATCGGAGTCGTGAGCGAAAAATCCAGCACCTTCGACAACGCGTTCAGTTGCGAGCGTACGATGTCGCCGCTGCCGAGATTCCACCCCGACGGCGCGGCAAGTCCGCCGTTTCCGACGCCCAGATTTTCGTCGACGATAATCTTTTTCAGGTCGATTTCGTTGCGGAAACCCAGCCCGCCGCATTCGGGACAAGCCCCGTACGGATTATTGAAAGAAAACAGTCTGGGTTCCAGTTCTTCGATGCTGACGTCGCAATCGGGACAACTGTATTTCGTGCTGTAAATCGTCGTCTTTTTTGCATTTTCGACGACGACAAGTCCGTTTGCGAGTTTGAGCGCGGCTTCGACGCTGTCCGTCAGACGTCTTTCCGAGCCTTCTTTTACGGCGATACGGTCGATTGTCACCGCAATATCGTGTTTTACGTTTTTGTCAAGGACGATTTCTTCGTCAAGGGTATAGTCGATGCCGTCCACACGCACGCGGACGTAGCCGGACTTTTTGAAGTCTTCAAGTTCCTTCCTGTATTCGCCCTTTCTGCCTCTGACGACGGGTGCCATAATTATGACCTTATTGTCGCCCGATTGCACGGTGCTTTCGATGATTTTGTCGGTAATCTGGTCAACCGTCTGATGTTCGATTTCCCTGCCGCACTTCGGACAATGCGGAGTGCCGACGCGGGCGTACAAAAGCCTTAAATAATCGTAAATTTCGGTAACGGTGCCCACCGTCGAGCGCGGGTTTTTGGACGTCGTTTTCTGGTCGATGGAAACGGCGGGGGAAAGCCCTTCGATATATTCGACGTCGGGTTTTTCCATTTGTCCCAAAAACATACGGGCGTAACTTGACAGACTTTCGATATACCGTCTTTGCCCTTCGGCGAAAATCGTGTCGAAAGCAAGCGACGACTTACCGCTGCCGGAAAGCCCCGTGAACACGACAAGTTTGTCGCGCGGGATTTCGACGTCGATGTTTTTAAGGTTATTCTCTTTTGCTCCTTTTACAAAAATTTTGTCCGTCATTTACGTTATCTTCCAAGTTCTTTTTTAAGTTCGGATATTCTGTCGCGAAGTTTGATTGCCGCCTCGAAATCCAGCCCTTCCGCCGCGACTTGCATAAGTCCTTTCAGACGTTCAAGTTCCGAAGCAATATCTTTACGGTCGCGTTTTGCGTCTTTATCCAGCTTTTTGGTGATTTCGATTGTATTTACGATTTCTTTCACGACGGTGTGCGGCACGATGCCGTGCGCCGCGTTGTAGTCGGATTGTATCTTTCTTCTGCGGTTTGTTTCGTCGATTGCGCGCTGCATGCTGCCCGTTATCGTATCGGCATACATAATAACCCTTGCGTCGACGTTTCTTGCGGCGCGGCCGACGGTCTGGATTAGCGCGGTTTCGCTTCTTAAAAACCCTTCCTTATCGGCGTCGAGAATCGCAACGAGCATTACTTCGGGAAGATCGAGCCCTTCTCTCAAAAGGTTGATTCCGACAACCACGTCGACGTCGCCTTTTCTCAAAGAATTGATGATTTCGATTCGTTCCAGCGTGTCGATGTCACTATGCATATACTTGACCTTGATCCCCTTTTCCTTCAAAAACGAAGTAAGGTTTTCCGCCATTTTTTTGGTGAGCGTCGTAACGAGCGTCCTGCCGCCCTTTTCGACGGTCAGATTGATTTCGGAAATAAGGTCGTCGATTTGTCCTTCGACGGGGCGTATAAAAATTTCGGGGTCGATAATGCCAGTAGGACGTATGAGTTGTTCCGCCACCTGGTCGGCTTCCTGCAACTCGAACGGGGCGGGAGTCGCCGACACGCACACAAGCTGATAAATTCTTTTTTCAAACTCGTCGAAACGGAGCGGACGGTTGTCGAAAGCGGCGGGCAGACGGAATCCGTATTCCACAAGGTTTTCCTTCCTGCTTCTGTCGCCGTTGTACATACCGCGGATTTGCGGGATCGTCATATGGCTTTCGTCGATGAAACAGACGAAATTTTTCGGGAAGAAGTCCAACAAAGTGTACGGCGGTTCGCCGGGTTTCCTTCCGTCAAAGTATCTGCTGTAATTTTCGATGCCGCTGCAATAGCCCATTTCGCGCATCATTTCGACGTCGTACGCGACGCGCTCGCCGATTCGTTGCGCCTCGATAAGTTTATTGCGGTCGGTGAAATATTTCACCCTTTCTTCCCTGTCTTTCGTGATGAGCGTCAGTGCGTTTTCCATACGGCTTTCGCCGACGACGTAATGGGTTGCGGGGAAAATGACTGCGTGTTCGAGCCGCGACAACGGCTTTCCCGTAAGGGCGTCGATTTCATAAAGTTTTTCGATTTCGTCACCGAAAAACTCAACCCGTATCGCGACTTCCGAATTTGACGACGGGAATATATCCACAACGTCGCCACGCATTCTGAATGTGCTGCGCTGAAAGTCGATGTCGGCGCGCTTATATTGTATATTCACGAGTTTACGCGCCAAATCGTCACGGTCAAGCGTCATTTCGGGGCGCAAAGAGATGGAAAGGTTAAAGTATTCTTCGGGCGCGCCCAGCCCGTATATGCACGATACGGAACTGACGACGATGACGTCGTTTCTTTCGCAAAGACTACTTGTCGCGCTGTTTCTGAGTTTGTCGATTTCGTCGTTGACTTCCAGTTCCTTTTCGATGTAAGTGTCGCTTCTCGGGATATACGCTTCGGGCTGATAGTAGTCATAATACGATACGAAAAACTCCACGCGGTTATCGGGGAAAAACTCACGAAACTCGTTGCAAAGCTGCGCCGCAAGCGTCTTGTTGTGCGCGATAACGAGCGCGGGACGTTGCACCCTTTCGATGACGTTTGCCATCGTAAAGGTTTTGCCGCTTCCCGTAACGCCCAGAAGCACCTGCGTACGAAACCCGTCGTTCAGTCCCTCGACAAGTTTTTCGATTGCCTGTTCCTGATCGCCGTTCGGTCTGAATTTCGATTTTAACTGAAAAAGATGATTTTCCATCAACGAAACTTGCCCATAATAAGCGGGGCGATGATATATCTTATGATGATTGCGATCGTGCCGGAAACGATTGCCGTGCATACCGTAATCAGCAGTTTGTTGTAAACGCTTTTGCGCCACGCCCTTTCGACGCGCGCGAACGAAAGCCCTTTCTGATGCATCGTGATGCAATACGTCAGTTCGCCGTGGTTATCGGCGGAAATGTATTCCAGATAATCGTCGAGAGCAAGCCCTTTGAGCATAGGTTCGAGTTCTTCGGGGGTGTAGGCGTAATCGTACGGCAACGCCTCAAAAATTTCAAGCGGTTTCACCAGACAAACGCCCTCGTCGTTTTTTTCGGCGAGGTTAAGAAGGACGTGCATAAGCGCCCTTTCTTTTTTATTCAGTGCGTGTTTTTCAACTGCCATAGTCCGCCTCTTATTTCATTTTCAGGAAAACGCCGATAAGAAGAGCGATCGCGCTTGCGATGAGCCCGCCGAGGAGCGCGCCCCAGAACGCCGCTTTTCTTATCATTTTCCTTAAAGAGATGCTGTCAAGTTTGATTTCTTTCGACTTGCCTTTTTCGCCTGCGACGGGAACGTCGACGGACGCGGTGGGGTGCGAGTCGTGCGGTTCCGCCTTTTCGATGGCGCGCGCTTTTGCAAGCGTGGCAAGGCAATACTCGTCCACCGTCGAATATTTGACTTTGATATAATCGTTGTCGGACAACGTGCGGATTATCCCCGAAAGTTCCACCTTTGTGCAACGGTCGGAATCGGACAATTTAGCGATAATTTCGTCCGCGTCGATGATTTTATAGGCGCCGTCCGAAAAGTCGTTAAGGACAGTCAGCACGGCGTTTAATTGCCTGTCAAGCATATACTACCTCATTTTAGTTACCCTATTATACCACCTGCAAGGTCAAATTGCAAGTCCTGACAAAAGTCTTTCAAAAAGTCGATCGAAAATTAGTATTTCAATTTGCTTTTATTTTATAATAAAGTGTGCTATCATTGACTAAATTATAAATTTTCGAGTGAATATGAATCTTTTAAGCAAGTTTTTGAATAGAACGGATTTTTCGGACTACGACGATTTCAGAAGAAACGCGAAACTTTGCGTTCCGTCCGATTTCAACTTCGGATTTGACGTCGTGGACGAATACGCAAGGCTTTGTCCCGAAAAACGCGCCCTTGTATGGTGCAATCAGAAAGGCGAAGAAAAAGTCATCACCTTTGGCGAAATGAAGGAATTGTCGCTGAAAATGTGCAACGTCATTTCGTCGTATGGCGTGAAAAAAGGCGACTTCGTAATGAGTATGCTCAACCGTCGTTGGGAATACTGGGTACTTGTCGTGGCGTGCTGCAAAATGGGCGTCGTACTTATCCCCGCAACTCATATGCTCACCCCGAAAGACGTCGCGTACCGCGTGAACGAAGCAGGCGTGAAGCTGCTGTTTGCGACGGAAGAAGAAGACGTTGCGGAACATATCTCGCTTGCCCTTCCCGATTGCAAAAACCTGAAAGGCGTATTGTCGGTAAACGGCGCGCACTTCGACAACCTTGACGAAAAACTTGAAAACGCGCCTGCGGAATTTTCCTTCGACGCGCGCCCGAACCCCCGCGATCTGATGCTCGTATATTTCACTTCGGGCACGACGGGTATGCCCAAAATGGTCATGCACGACTTTTTGTATCCTTTGGGACACGTCTTCACCGCAAAATACTGGCAGGACGTCGTCGACGACGGCTTGCACTTCACTATGGCGGAAACGGGCTGGGCAAAATGCAGCTGGGGCAAAATCTACGGTCAATGGATATCGGGCACGGCGGTTTTCGCCTACGACTACCACGGCAGATTTACCCCCACGGACGTCTTGCCGCTTGTGAAAAAATACGGGATAACGACTTTTTGCGCCCCGCCCACGATTTACAGATTTTTGGTGAAAGAAGACTTGTCGAGCTTCGATTTATCCTCGATAAAACATTGCTCCACCGCCGGCGAAAGTTTGAATCCCGAAGTGTTCAAACAGTTTGAAAAAGCGACCGGGCTCAAAATTTACGAAGGTTTCGGTCAGACCGAAGGCACGGTAATGCTGGGCACGTTCAAATATTTGTCCCCCGTTACGGGCAGTCTCGGAAAGCCCAGCCCCCTGTATGACGTGCGCCTTATCGACGACGACGAAAACGAGGTTAAACCCGGCGAAGAAGGCGAAATCGCCATACTGAAATCGGAAAATCAATGCGGACTCGTCGCGGGCTACTTCAAAGACGAGGCGCGCACCGCCGCCCTTAAAAACGACGTTTACTTCCACACCGGCGACCTTGCCTATCAGGACAAAGACGGCTGGTTCTGGTACGTCGGAAGAAAGGACGATATCATCAAATCGTCGGGCTACCGCATCGGACCTTTCGAGGTCGAAAGCGCGCTTATGGAACACCCCGCGGTGCTGGAATGTGCAATCACCGCCGTCCCCGACGACCTGCGCGGACAAATCGTGAAAGCGACAATCGTCCTGACCAAAAACTATCAGCCGTCGGACGCGCTTGTCAAGGAACTGCAAAACCACGTGAAAAAAGTAACCGCGCCGTATAAATACCCGCGCATCGTGGAGTTTGTGAAAGAACTTCCGAAAACGACATCGGGCAAAATCCGCCGTGTGGAAATCCGCGAAAACGACAAAAAATAATAATATCCGTCCGATATATCCCAAACAAAAAACTCCGCGATTGCGGAGTTTTTTGTGTAAAATAAGTTGTCTTTTACTCTTCGACAAAGAACCATAATTTGTCGTTTATTTTCGTTCCTTTTCCGTAAACACCCGTCGAGCAATCATCGTTGAACGCTTTTATTTCTTCTGCCGTCGCATCATTGGCAAGTTTTTTTATCCTCTTATCTTTGCCGCCGTTGACAGCTTCGATATGCATGTTTGAGGTATATGTTTTATCGTCCTCAAAATAATAAAACGATTGATAACCGAATGCGTTGCTGTTTAACAATTCTTTCAGGTTTGCTTTGTATTGATTGATAAATTCCTGTGATAAAAGTTCAACGGATTTGTCTTCGGTTGCTCTTACTGCGTCGATGCGATCTTTCCCACCGACAATAAGGACAGCTCCGTGTTGTTCGATGGTAAACTCACCGTCTCCTTCGAAAGCTTGACCAAATTCTTCCTTTGCATTTTCGATTGCCGCGGTTGCGTTTTCCGCCGTGTCATATTTCATCACGAAAACGCAAGACGACACCAACCATTCGCAATTATTAAACACCGCTGCACCTCCATTACGCTCCTCTTCGGAAGGAACTTCAAAATTCATTGGTTGTTCATTATCTTGTGTGAGAATATAGGTGGCAATTTTGCCGAGCATTGTAGCAATTTCTTCTTCGGTGTAGGTTTTGCCCGCGCCGCCGTTTTTTCCGCCCTTGTCTTTGTCCTTATCCTTGTCGCAAGCGGCAAAGGCGAAAACGCAGGAAAGTAGTGTGGCAACAACTAAAAATACTGCAATAAGTTTCTTTTTCATAAGTGATCTCCCATTGGTTTATTTTTTTATATATAAAAACTTTATATAATTCTCTCTCGTTTTTATGACCGACACGTCATACCCATCAAACACACCGTTCTTAACATGTTCAACAATATAGTTAAATCTTTCAACCGCTTCTTCCGTCGGATTGTCCAGCAAATAATAACTATCAATCAATAACAAATCCAAGTCGGTTGTGTCGCCGTAACGAAGGTGCATTTCGCCCCCGCGCGAACCCCAGTTACCAAATATCATTCCGCCGATTTTTTCGCTAATTATAGTTTTTGCATAAAAAATCAGATTGTCCAAAAGAAATGTCGGGTAAATACATTTCGATATATCGGCGCCTATAATATCATCATATAACTTCTCGGACGTAGCCAAAACAACGATATTATCGGTCAACATTTTGCAATAACCGTAAGTTTTTCCGAAAAAATCGTAATCATTTCCGATGTTATCAACCGCAAGCAATGCTTCTTCTTTTGTTTTGTAACTTATAAATTTAATGCTCTCGTCAAAACCGACATGCAACATAATTGAGTATTCGTATATATAGCCGTCACCCTCATATTCTACTTCTCCGAAATCTATATTTGAATACACCCCGATATTATACTGATTTCTATACTCATTTGGCACTGCGCCAGCATAGGTTGCAAGTTTTTGCAAGACAGTTTCAACTTCGAATACATTCTCATCGTCCTCGTTCGGGTTTTGTTGGCTATTGTTTTTATCTTCGTTATCGGGGGTATTTCTATCGTCGCAAGCGGCAAAGGCGAAAACGCAGGAAAGTAGTGTGGCAACAACTAAAAATACTGCAATAAGCTTCTTTTTCATGAGTTTCTCCTTCTTGTTGTAGTATATGTTAAATTTTACCCGTAATTTTTACGGTTGTCAATGCATTTGTCGTAATTTCTACGGCATAATAGCATTATGGACTTCAAATCACGATTGAAAGAATTAAGAACAGAGGACGGCATTTCTCAAAAGCAACTTGCCCTTGCCATCGGTACAAGTGACGATTGCATATACTTTTGGGAAAAAGGCAGAAGCGAGCCGTCCATTGCCGATATTATCGCCTTGGCAAAGTATTTCGACGTTACAACCGATTACTTGTTGGGTGTAAAGTCCGATGTTTAGTTTCAAATGTTTCCAAAAATTCATACAAAAACTCCGCCGTGGCGGAGTTTTTTAATGCGGTTTTTACAACATTTTTACCTTTATATGATTTTTATCACTTGATAATACCTCGGCTTTTCCTTCCGATACTTTTGCGTTAAGCTCTGCAACCTTTGCATTAAACGCACTTACTTGCGCATCGGTCGCACCATCCAGAAGATAATATCCGGCGACACCTACTTTTCCCGATCCGCTTGTGGATGTCAAATAAGTAAACTCGATATTTCCATCTTCTTTACTCATAACTACACCGCCTTTTTTGTTGCTTTTAACAATTTTGGCGTAGTTGATAAAATCTTCCACCAGTCGAGTAGGAAAAGCACATTTGGAAACATCTGCGTTTTTTACTTTTTCATAAGTTTTTTTATCATAACAATAGACCACGGTTTTTGAATCAATTTTTGCAAAGTATTCATTTTTTTCAGGTTCATAACTTCCGTATTCTTTCTCGAATTCCTGCTCTGTTTTATATGTAGCAATAACAAATTCGCCTTCAACCAATTCAAGGTTTGATTCGGGTGTTCCCCCTCCGTACCATTCGTCTTCGGGAAAATAATAATTAATAATCATACGCGTATCGTCAAGCGTGCTTGAATACGAGATGAGATGACGTAAAACGCTTTCGACATTCGTAATATCAAACGTTCCGTCATTTGTTCCTCTGTTTTTTCCGCCCTTGTCTTTGTCCTTATCCTTGTCGCAAGCGGCAAAAGCGAAAACGCAGGAAAGTAGTGTGGCAACAACTAAAAATACTGCAATAAGTTTCTTTTTCATAAGTTTCTCCTTCTTGTTGTAGTATAAAATAATTGTAAATCACCTAATATACGATTGTCAAGTCAAAAATCGCACAATATGCGATTATCTAAATAGGTGATTTTATGACTCTTTCGGAAATTCAACAACGCTTACGCGCCGCAATCAAAGACAGCGGTATCGAACAAAAAGAAATCGCACGGCTTCTCGGCGTTTCGCCGCAAACGGTGTCTAAATATATGTGCAAGGATATTTTCCCTGCCCTTGACACGTTTTCAAAACTGTGCGAGATTCTGGACGTTTCGGCAGACGATATTCTTGGGCTGAAAAGATAATACAAAAACTCCGCGATTGCGGAGTTTTTTAATGCGATTTTTGTGCGTTTTTTTTTGCTTTTTTGTGCGGTTTTGCGCTGTTACTTTTTGTTGTCGCGGTCGTCTTTGCGCTTTTTCGCTTCCATTATGTTGACAAAAAAGATTATGCCCACAAGCACGACAAGCCCGACCAGAATCCACACTTTGTAGGTGTCGAAAAAGATCTGCACCTTTTCCCAAAGCGTTTGTGCCTGAGCGATTTTTTCCTCAAAATTTTTGATTGTGTCGCCGATTGCGGACAGTGTGATTTCTTTCATTATTCTTCAACGCGGATAAGCGCGGCGACGTTTTTCACGCCGTCAAGAGCGGTGATTTCTTTCAACGCTTTTTCAATGATTTTCTCGTGGCTCAGGTGCGTGACGAAGATAATGTCCGTCTTTGAATTGACGTTCTCTTCGTTCTGAAAAACCTTTTCGATGCCGATTTTGTTTTTGCCGAAAACGGTTGAAATTCTGCCCAGAATTCCTTCGCGGTCGGTGGCGCATATACGGACGTAATACTTGCTCTTAAAATCGGTGATAAAGTCCGAATCGCGACTTGAACCGTCGTTTTTGAACGGTAAATAGCGTGGTTTGCGCTGATGTGCCGCATAAATAATATCGCTGACGATTGCGCTGCCGGTGGGCAGATCGCCCGCGCCCCTGCCGTAAAGCATAATATCGCCGACGCTGTCGCCGACAAGGTACACGGCATTGAAACTGCCCGACACCGCCGCAAGCGGATGGCTGCTTTTAATGAACGCGGGATGCACGCGCGCCTCGATTTTTCCGTTGTTGTTTTTGCTGATTGCAAGGAGTTTCAGCGTGTAGCCGAGTTTCTTCCCGGTGTTTATGTCGTCCACGGAAATCTTTGTGATGCCCTCGCGATACACCCTTTGTACGGGCACTTTTTTGTGATAGGACAGCGTGGACAAAATCGACAGTTTGTACGACGCGTCAAAGCCTTCGACGTCGGCTGTCGGATCGAATTCGGCATATCCGAGTTCCTGCGCGGATTTCAGCGCGTCTTCGTACGACGTGCCGTTTTCGCTCATCGCCGATAAAATATAGTTCGTCGTGCCGTTTATTATGCCCTTTATCGACAAAATCGTATTTGCCTGCATGCCTTCGGTAATCGTGCGGATTATGGGCACGCCGCCGACGCAGCTCGCCTCGAAATACAGCCCCGCCTTGCCGCGTTTTGCCGCCGCTTCGAGTTCGTGCCAGTGTTTTGAAAACAATTCCTTATTTGCGGTGACGATGCTTTTGCCCGCTTCCAGAGCCTTGATAAGGAACGTCCTTGCGGGTTCGATACCGCCGAAAAACTCGCACACTATCGAGATATCTTTGTTGTTTACAACGTTGTCGATGTCGGTTGAAACGATGTCGGGATTCACGCCCAACTCTTCAACCCTTTTCATATTGCGTTCAAGCACGTGCAGAACCTCGATATCGAGCCCTTCGTACTTTTTGAAAGCGTCGTGGTTTTTTTCCAGAATCTTATAAGTGCCGCCCCCGACCGTACCCAGCCCGAGCAGCGCGATGCCGACTTTTTTCATTCGTTATTACCTTCTTTATTCATATCGTACAAAATTTTAAGCCCTTTGAGAGAAAGCGAGCGGTCAACGACGTCGATAATCGACTTGTCCGCGTTGACGACAAGTTCCGACAAACCGCCCGTCGCGATGACTTTCGCGTCTTTCATAAGCGGATTTTCGCGGAATTTTCTGACAATGTAGTCAACCTGCCCCGCATATCCGTAAACCGCGCCCGACTGCATACCCTCGATTGTGGAACGGGCAATCGCGTCTTTCGGCGGAATAAGTTCGAAACGGGGAAGTTTTGCGGCGGTGTTCACAAGGCTTTCCGACGCGGTTTTGACGCCGGCGCAAATCGCGCCGCCCAAAAACGTGCCGTCTGCCGTCACCGCGTTGAACGTCGTCGCGCTGCCGAAATCCACAACGATAATCGGCCCGCCGTATATGAAGTACGCCCCGACCGCGTCGACAATCCTGTCCGCGCCGAGTTCGATGGGGTTGTTATATTTGATTTTCAAACCCGTTTTAAGCGTGGCGTCCACGAAGACGGGCTTTTTCTTCATATAATACGTGCACATATGCTCCACCGTGTAGTTGAGCATGGGCGCGACAGACGACATAATAATGCCGTCGATATCCTGAAATTCAACGCCGACGTTTTTGAACAAGTCGTACAAAATCATTCCGAGTTCGTCCGCGGTGCGCTTTGCCTCGGTTGAAAGACGCCAGCTTTTTTTCAGGACGTCGCCGTCGTACACGCCGAGTTTCATATTCGTATTTCCTACGTCGATAACAAGTAACATTTTTTAATCCTTATCGTGATTTTACGTTATTATACCAAAAGCGCGCGCATTTTACAACTATTATTTTTCAAACATATATGATACGCGTTATAAATATAATTTTTATATGCAAAAAGTAAAATGGCTTTACGCCGCGTTTTTCGCGCTTTCGTTTGCGCTTATCGTGGAATGGACGGGAAGTTTCACCGTGCAAAGAAACCTTTCGTGGTTTTTTGGTCTTACTTTGCCGGTGTTTTGGTTGGACGCGACGGCGTTCACGGCGTTGTACTCGGCCGCGACGGCACTTGAAGCGTTCGTCGTGTCCGACGCGCTCGTCAAAGGCGCGGTAAATCCGACATTCGGCTTGTATGCGTCGGTCAAGTTTTCGTCCGCATTGTTCCTTGCGCTGTTTTTCGCGGCAAGAAATCCCCTGCTTGGACTTGTCACAATGACTGTCACTTTGGCGTTAATGTGGATTTTTTGTATTTTTATTCTGCGATCCCGCGCGGGGAAGCTTGCAAAAGCCGCCGTTCCCGTCCTGCTTATATGGTATTCGTATCTGTGGTCGCTGTCCTACGCCGTCGCGATTATAAATTAAAAAAAGGACGGCGCCGCCCGCCGTCCCGAAAAAATGGTGCTTTTATGTATTATTTGCACCCGCCGCCACCGCCGCATCCGCAGCAGCAACACAAAATCACAAGCCACGGCCAGAAGCCGTACGCTCCGCCGCCGCATCCGCAACCGTCGTTGCAACCGCCGCCGCATCCGCCACAGCAGCAAAGAAGGATAAGAATCCATAACATACAGTCACAGCCCGAACCGCCGCCGAAAAAGTTTCCGTTCATAGCACAACCTCCCTTTCATACTCGATAACCGCAAGGATTATCTATACTTCACAATACGCAAACTTCATTTTTTTTGTTACATAAAAACCTTGCCCGTCGGCGTTTCGCTTGACTTTTTCTTAATATGTAAATAGAATATAAATAAACTTTTTTATGAGGTATGCGTTTATGGCAAATCTGACAATGGATAAACTCGTCGCGCTTGCGAAAAACCGCGGCTTCGTCTTCCCGGGAAGCGAAATTTACGGCGGTCTTGCAAACACCTGGGACTACGGTCCTTTGGGCGTCGAACTTAAAAACAATATCAAAAAAGCGTGGTGGAAAAAATTCATCACCGAAAGCGAATATAACGTAGGTCTTGACTGCGCGATTCTTATGAATCCGAAAGTCTGGGAAGCAAGCGGACATATCGGCGGTTTTTCCGACCCTCTTATGGACTGCAAAGCGTGCAAATCCCGTCATCGCGCCGACGACCTTATCGAAAACTGGAACGCCAAAAAAGGTATCACCCTTAACATCGCCGGCTGGACGAACGAACAAATGGAAGAATATATCAGGGAAAACAAAATCCCGTGCCCGATCTGCGGCAACTCCGACTTCACCGGCGTGAGAAAATTCAACCTTATGTTCAAAACTTTCCAAGGCGTCACGGAAGACTCGACAAGCACTGTATACCTTCGTCCCGAAACCGCGCAAGGTATCTTCGTAAACTTCAAAAACGTGCAACGCACCACAAGAGCGAAAGTGCCTTTCGGCATCGGACAAATCGGCAAGTCTTTCAGAAACGAAATTACCCCCGGCAACTTCATCTTCCGCGTCCGCGAGTTTGAACAGATGGAACTTGAATTCTTCTGCAAACCCGGCACCGACCTTGAATGGTTCAATTACTGGAAGGAACACTGCAAAAATTGGCTTTACGGCCTCGGAATCAAGGAAGAAAACCTGCGCCTGCGCGACCACGATAAGGAAGAACTTTGCTTTTACAGCCGCGCCACGACCGACTTCGAGTTCAGATTCCCGTTCGGCTGGGGCGAACTTTGGGGCGTTGCCGACCGCACCGACTACGACCTTAACTGCCATCAGCGCGTCAGCGGCGAAAATATGGACTATGTCGATCCCGTCACGAACGAAAGATATATTCCTTACGTTGTCGAGCCGTCGCTGGGCGTCGAGCGTATGTTCCTTGCCGTGCTTTCAAACGCCTATGACGAGGAAGAAGTCGACGGCGATACCCGCGTTGTTTTGCATTTGCATCACGCTCTCGCGCCGTATAAGGTTGCGGTACTTCCTTTGCAAAAGAAACAACTCGGAGACAAAGCGACGGAAATTTACCGTACGCTTCAAAAGCACTTTTCCTGCACGTACGACGAAAGCGCAAGCATCGGCAAACGTTACCGCCGTCAGGACGAAATCGGCACGCCTTTCTGCGTGACGGTTGACTTCGACACCCTTGACGACGACACCGTAACCGTGCGTGAACGCGACAGCATGGCGCAAATCAGAATGCCTGTCGATAAACTTGTCGAATATCTGGAAAAAGAACTCGCTTACTAAGATAAAATGATAAAAGGCTCGGTTTACCGAGCCTTTTTGTATGATTAAAAATGTTATTCGGTCGTTTACTTAAACAAATCAGAAAAAGAAAAGGCTATACCAGCCAGCAACTTGCCGACGCTTTGCACGTCTCCCGCAGCACTTACAGCCGCTACGAAAACGACTTAAAGGACGTGGAGCCCGACATACTTTTGAGCCTTGCGAATTTTTACGACACCACGGTCGACGACTTCCTGCTTTGGAACGCGCTTATCAAGTCGCCCGATTATCCGATGAACGTCAACAAATTAAGACGACTTGGAAAATTAAAATAATTTTTCGACGATCATTTCTTTCAGTTTATTCACGCCGTCCCCGGTTTTTGCCGAAATCACGACGGCGTTTTTTTCGTCTGTGGAAAAGCCTGCGTTTTCGTCGGCCTTGTTATAAACCGTTATAATCGGCGTGTCGGCAACGCCCAGCGACGTAAGGACGTCTTTCACGACTTTTTCCTGTCTTTCAAGGTCCTTTGAACTGCAATCCGCAACGTGCAGAATAAGGTCGGCGTACGTTGCTTCTTCCAGCGTGCTTCTGAAAGCGTCGACGAACTCGTGCGGGAGATTGTCGATGAAACCTACGGTGTCGGTCAGAAGGTATTCCTTGCCGATATCGACGAAAATCTTGCGCGTCACGGGATCGAGCGTTGCGAAAAGTTTGTCTTCCGCCTTGACTCCCGCTTTCGTCAGAAGGTTCATCAGCGTGGACTTTCCGGCGTTTGTATACCCGACGATGGCAACGGTTTTTATGCCCGATTTCTTGCGACGTTCACGGCGCAAATCCCTTTCTTTTTTCAGAATTTCAATGCGTTCCGACAGTTCGTAAATGCTGCGGCGGATACGCCGTCTGTCGGTTTCGAGTTTGGTTTCGCCACTTCCTTTCGTCGCCGCGCCGCCGGAGCCCCCGCCGCCGATTCTCGACAATTCTTTGCCTTGTCCCAAAAGTTTCGGCAAAGTATATTTCATCATCGCGAGTTGCACTTGAAGTTTGCCCTCGTTCGAGGTTGCGTGCCGCGCGAAAATTTCAAGAATGAGCATCGGACGGTCGATGACCTTCGCGCCGACGTATTCTTCGATATTGTTCAGTTGACTTCCCGTGAGCATATTGTTGAAAATGACGAATTCCGCATTTTCCACCTGCACGAGGCGTTTGATTTCTTCAAGTTTGCCAAGCCCCGCGCAATAGCCCTTGTCGGGATTTTGTTTTTGGACAACCACACCTTTGACGTCAAGTCCCATCGTGTCGGCGAGTCGTTTCAGTTCCTCGATTTCGACGTCGAGGTCGCTGCCCGTGCCGACGTTTACAAGGATTGCCCCGCGCGTTTCGGGCGTATTGTCGACAACGTCGGGGATCACCGATTTTCTTTCGTATTCGGTGATTTTTTGAATCATATCGGCGTCGTCGATTTTTGCCACGGACTTAAAATAAAACCTGTCGATTTTTTTGCCGTTGATAAAAGCGACTTCGACGTCGTTCGCCCTTCCGTGCAACACGCCGACGGCAATCATTGCGTCAAGGCGCATCGACGTGAGCGCGGACGTGTCCATATCCGACAGTTTTCCGCTTCCTTTCGGGTGAGTATGCACGCATCTCACGCCCTGAAACCGTTTGTCGCTGCGCTTCAACGAAAAATCTTCAAGCGATACCGTGCCGCTGTCGCCCACTCCCACCGCGACGACCTGTCCGTTTCTTGCGACGAACACGCAAATCTCGCGGTTGATTTTTTCGGTAATTTCGGCAATGGTCGAAAGAACCGTCCTGTCGATAAGAAGGTTTTTGTCGTACGCCCCGATAAGAGCGTCAAGCCGCGCAATCACGGTTTGTTTTATTCCTTTCGTATTGCCGTAAACCATAATAAAATCCGTTAAGCCCTGGTGGAGTAGTTGGGGCTTTCTTTCGTAATCGTGATGTCGTGCGGATGGCTTTCGATAAGCGACGCGTTGGAAATTCTGACGAATTCCGCCGTGGTACGCAGTTCTTCGATGTTATGTTTTCCGCAGTAGCCCATACCGGAGCGGATACCGCCGACCATCTGATAAACGACGTCGGCAAGGCTTCCCCTGTAAGGTACGCGTCCCTCGACGCCTTCGGGCACGAGTTTTCTCGCGTCTTCGCTGTCCTGGAAGTATCTGTCTTTGCTGCCCGCCGCCATTGCGGAGATACTGCCCATTCCGCGATACACCTTGAAACTTCTTCCCTGGAACATTTCGATGTCGCCGGGGCTTTCCATAGTTCCCGCAAACAGACTGCCGATCATGACCGCCGCCGCGCCCGCACCGATTGCTTTCACGATGTCGCCGCTGAATTTGATACCGCCGTCGGCAATGACCTTCTTGCCGTATTTGTCGGCAGTTTCGGCGCAGTCCATAACCGCCGTGATTTGCGGCACGCCGATACCCGCGATGACGCGCGTCGTACAGATACTGCCGGGGCCCATACCGACTTTTATGATGTCCGCGCCCGCTTCAATCAGGTCGCGCGTGGCTTCCGCCGTTGCAACGTTACCCGCGATGACGGGAAGGCAAGGGAATTTCTTTTTGATTTTTTTGACCGTTTCGATAACGATCGCGTTGTGTCCGTGCGCCGTATCGACGGCGATTACGTCGACTTTGTTTCTGACGAGTTCTTCAACCCTTTCCATCGTGTTGTTCGCGATGCCGACCGCCGCTCCCGCAAGCAGTCTGCCGCCCGCGTCCTTTGCGGAGTTGGGATACTGAATGGCTTTTTCGATGTCTTTGATGGTGATAAGCCCTTTCAGATTGAAATCGGCGTCGACGATGGGCAGTTTTTCGATGCGGTGCTCCCCGAGAATTTCTTTCGCCTCTTCAAGCGTGGTGCCGACGGGTGCGGTCACAAGGTTTTTCCACGTCATTATATTGCCGATGGGCTGGTTGTAATTTGTCTCGAATTTAAGATCGCGGTTGGTAAGAATACCCACGAGTTTCCCTTCTTTCGCGATGGGAACGCCGCTGATTCTGTACTTTGCCATAAGCGCGACCGCTTCGGTAACGAGGTTGTCCGGTCCAAGGTAAAACGGATCGGTAATGACGCCGTGTTCGCTGCGCTTCACGCGGTCTACGTGCGCCGCCTGTTCTTCGATAGTCAGGTTTTTGTGAATGATACCGACGCCGCCTTCCCTTGCCATCGCGATTGCCATCTGGGACTCGGTAACGGTATCCATGCCCGCACTCAGAAGCGGAATGTTGAGTTTAAGCCCTTTTGCAAGTTCCACCGACAAATCGACGTCTTTGGGAAGCACGTCGCTGCGCTTGGGGATAAGCAAAACGTCGTCAAAAGTTAAACCTTCCTTCAAAATCTTTGCCATTTGTACACCTCGTTAAAATTTTTTTCGGAAAAATTGTAAATTTTTCTTATGTTATAATATTTGGGATTAAAAGTCAACGGATTTTTTGATTTTGCCGTTCCGTTTTTTGAAAATTACGAAAACCGATAAAACGATTACGATAAGTATGCCCATTCCCGACACGACGGGATAATAATAATCGACGATATCCTCAAAAGAGAACAACGCCTGAATCGGAAGCGACAAAAGCGTGACGAAAATGACGCCCGCGGTTTTCTTTTTTTCGTCCGGCACTATTATTTCCGCCGCCGTTTCAAGCGCGGATACCATCGTCGTAAATACCGAAAAAAGTATCACCGCGCCCGCCGCGTATTTAAGCCCGACCTTGTCCGCCGCGGCATACACGGGCATTTCGCCGCCGCTCTTTTTCACGACAAGCGTGATAAGCGCAAGCATCGTCGCCATAACGACCGCAGTCACGCACCCCGACGCCCAAATTGTCTTTTTCGTCGCGGTTTTTCCAAGCCTTATCATCACGCCCATCGACAACATAACGTTCATCGCGGCGTACGTTATCCCGTTGAAAAAGTTGTATGCGCCGCTTGCTTTTTCTTTGTCGGAATATACGAAAATCACCACCGTGAGAAGAAGTATCACAGGCACCGCGACAGAGTTCAGTCCCTTCATAAACCTTAACCCGTTTGCAGCGATGAAACCCGCCGCGACAACCCACGCCACACTTGTGTATTTAATATCGAATATTTTCACAAAAAGGGTTTCAACACCCGAAAACATTGCTATAAAAGTGATATATGCACAAATGAACATACATACATCATAAAGTGCTTTTGCCTTATTCTGCAACATATGTTCATTGATTCTATCGTTGAATTTTGCGCCGATTGCCAAAAAATACGCGTTAAAAAGTCCCAGTAAAATCCCCGAAAAAATCGGCACGGCAATGCTTGATCTTCCGAAATACAACAATACTTCCTGTCCCGTTGCAAACCCCGCGCCGATGACCGTCCCGATAAACACGGCGGCGCACTTCAATCCTTCTTTCATAAAATAACCCTATGCCTTGCGACACAGGGTTATGAATAAATAACATTATGAATATTCAGTTTTTCGTTTCGGCGTTTTCGGGATTTTCGCCGTCTTCCCCGATATGATTTATGTACTTGTAATAGGGATCGTCCGAAAAATCTTTTTCTTCCGTCATCTCCCCGCCGAGTTCTTCGACGGCGTTTCTTATCTCGACAAATTCCACGTAATTTATATCGACCTCGCTTGCGAAACTTTTCAGAATGTCGATTGCGGCGGGATCGCCGTATCTTCCGAGAAGCCCCGCGTACGTCGGCACGTCTTCGGCGCGCTGCAACATTGTAACGAGCCAGTAAAACACGTCCTTTCTCCCCTTGAAGTTTGAAAGCACCTCAACAAGAATTCCCTGATTTTTTTCGGGCACGGAGTTTATGATTTCCAATATTTTTTCGGGCACGCAGTCGTCGCCGTCGGACAGATATTCGAAAGCGACCGTTTTCACTTCGTCGGGCATTTCGTCGTTTGTAAGGACGGAAATGAAAATATCTTCGACTTCTTCGTCGTCGATTTCTTTAAGTAAAAGCGCGGCAAGAAGTTTTGCGTCCTTGTTGTTTTCGTACAAAAGCCCGTTCAGGTATTCGGTTGCGCCTTCCGCGCGCACGACCTCGTCACAAATGGTGTCGGTAACTTCAATATTGTTTTCAAGGCATTTCGAAACGTAGTCGAAAATTTCGCCGTCTTCGCGGAGTTCCGCCGCGTACTCTTTCGGTGTTTTGCCGTCAAGGGTTTTTATTCTTACGTTTTCAAACCTGTTGAAAAGCATGCCGAGATCGTCTTCGAGAGCCTCGTGCGAGGAATATTTTTCCTTATTTTTCCTTACGGCTTCCTGCACGTAAAGTTCAAACAATTTGTCAAGATTTTCAAATTTCATATTTTTCGTCAACCTCTTTCAATAATTCGACGTATTGTAGATACTTTTCGTCGATGACGGTCATGGGCGTCGAGCGTCTGACGCAGTGCGTGGACAAGTCGCACAAGGCGTCTTTCATCGCAACCATACTGTCAACCGAATTCAACTCTTTCACAAGGTCTTTCGGGCTTAATTCGCTCATTAAAAACCCCGATATTCTTTTCAGCCTTTCGCTCAGCGCGTCCACGGCGGATTTCGGCTTTTTCTCCCGCATAATCACCTGCGAAAAAGCAAAATACGCGGCGGCTTTCACGACGTCGTTTATTCCTTTTTCCCAGCCGTAATCGCCCATTTTCACGATTTTCAGTTTTTCGTCGATATTCGCGACGGCAACCTCGCCCGGCATTGCGTCCGAAAGATAAACCGTCAGCGCAAGGGTTTTGAGATACGGCGACGCGTACGGCGAAATAAGCAGTTTTTCGTACATATCGAACATTTGCTTGGAAACGTACGTGGTAAGCCCCGTCATCAGGACGTACACGTTCTGCTCGTTCTCGTTAAGTAACACGTATTCGATATTTCTGTAAGCGTCCTTGTCGTATTTCAGGTAATTCATAAACCCGATGTTGTCCTGCATCTTCATTTTGAGATCGGACAAAATCCGCACGCGTTTAAGCATCACTTCCATATCGCCGTACGGTATAAGACCGTCTTCGCCGTCGTTGATTTTGTCAAGCAACAGACGGGCTTCGAAATTGTCGGGATACAGTCGGACGATTTCCAGAAAAGTCGCGCGGGCGGGCTTGATATATCCGCAGTTGTACTGCGCCTTTCCGTACAGAATCAAAAACTGCGGCTGATACGGAAAGTCGGGCAAAACGTTTTCGACGGCGTCAAGCACTCCTTCGTGGTCGAGCGCAAGACGGCACGCGTCAAGTTTCACCATATATTCCATCGTGTTTTTGGGTTTTTCGGTTTTGATTTCCGAAAACACTTTTTCGGCGTCCGTCTTTTCGTCAAGGAGTTTTAAGGCAATGTAATAATAACACTTCAACGAAAAGTCGTCGGGCAAGCCTTTAAGCGCGGTTTCGGCGGCGATTTTCATCGACTGCAACCGGTCAAGCGCAAGATAACACATCGCCTTGTTTTTCTCGGCAATGTAATAATATTTCCCGTTTTTCTCGTTTATGTTTTTGAGAAGGTCAAGTGACTCCTGCGGTTTCCCCGTCGAAAACAGTTTGAACGCGTCGGAAATAATCTGCTCGCACTCCGCCGACGGACGGGGATAAACCTGCTTGAATCCGATTTCGGTACGGCGTTTTTCGGGTTTGTCGTCTTCTTCGCCGTCGTCGAAGTTCAGAAGTTTTTCCATAAGTTCCGAAAACTTCATAAAGTCGGGATTCCCGCCAAGTCCTTCCAGATCGTTTATCGTAAGGTTTTTCAGATTTTTCAGGTCTTTTTCTTTGACAAGGTTTTCGCCGCCCTTTTCCTTTCTCGATACGACAAGCCTTAGGTGTCTTTCAAACTCCTGCTCTTCTTCGTCGTCGGGGAAAAGGGTTTCGCCGTCTTCGGTCTGCACCGTCAGAAACTCCGAAAAGTCGTAATCGACGCCGTAAGTATCCTTGTAATATTTCGCAAGGCGGAACTTGCCGTTTACGAGCGCGTTCGAAATAATGCCCTTGATCGCGTCCTTCGACTTTGTTTTTGCATAGGCGGTCATATATGCGACGTTGCTTTCGTTGAAGGCGTTCATATCGGCGTAAATCCGTCCGATGAGAATGAGCGCGTCCTTGTTTTTTTCGTCGCGTTTCACGACTTCGAACAATAAGGTAAGCGCGTCGGCGAAGTTCTCGTCGGCGTAAAGATCGTTTGCGCGGTCTATCTTATATTCGATTGTGTCGTCAAACTTAATAACTTTTGCCATAGTACAAAATAACGCTTTTAAGCCTTTGAAAACAACGTATCAACGTCGTTTTTGGTGAAAACGTACTTTTTGTTGCAGAATTGACAAGTAAGTTCCAACTTCCCGTTTTCACGCAGAATATCGTACGCCTCGTCGCGCCCCAAAGACACGACGACTTGTTCAAGCCGCGCCCTTGTGCACGTGCATTCGTACGTCGGATACACGTCGGGAAGATAAAAAATATCGAAATGCGAAAAGTACCTGTCGATAATATCTTCGGGCGTCATTTCCTTGAACAGGTCGCTGACGCGCGTGAAATTCGTCAATATATCTTCCATCACCGTGATTGCGTTGTCGTCCGCCCCGGGAAGCGCGCTTACGAATATTCCGCCCGCCGACACGCACTCGTTATCCGCCGCAAGCACGCCAAGCGCCACCGCCGACGGCTGTTGTTCGGACACCGTGAAATAATACGCAAAATCGTTTGCGATTTCCCCGTCGACAATCGGGCATCTTCCCGAATACGGCTCTTTCAGTCCAAGGTCTTTTATGACGCTGATATAGCCGTTTTTGCCGACGCCGCCGCCCACGTCGAGTTTCCCTTTTCCGTTCAGCGGAAGTTCGACCGCGGGGTTTTCGACGTAGCCCCTGACCTTCGCGCCGTAATCGGACAGCACGACGATTCTTCCAAGCGGACCGCCGCCGTTAATCGTAATCGACAATTTTTGTTTGTCGTCTTTAAGTTCCGTCCCCATATACGCGCCGACGATAAGCGTCCTGCCGAGCGCAGCCGCCGCGGTACGGGAAAGAGAGTGAATTTTTATCGCTTTGTCGACAAGTTCCTTTGCGGAAATCACGCTGACGAGAATCGTCTTGTCGAACAGCATAAATCTTTTTATAACGTCCATTATTTTTTCGCAACGACGATAAGTCTGTTGCAACGCTCCGTAAATTTTTTGAATTTTTCGTTAAAAAACCGATAAGAAAAGCCCGCCGCCGTCAATGCGGATTCGACGTCTTTCGTTTTGTGTATATATTGCGATTCGCTTTCGTCAAAGCGGCGATACACGTCGCCGTCCCGCTCGAAAAAGGTCAGATCCATTTTTATTTTTTCGCCCTTTTTCGTGTTTTGCCAAAGGTACGTCAGGTTTTCGTCGTCCTCGTAAAAAAGGTTGTTTCCGAGCACGTTTTCAAGTTTATTGGCGGAACTCACGTCAAAAATAAAAATACCGCCGTCGTTCAACGCGGAGTAAATTTCATTAAACGCCGCCGCCAGGTTTTTCCCTTTGACGTAATTGAATCCGTCGCAGACAGCCGTTACGAAATCGCACTTTTTTTCAAGGTGTAAATCGTTCAGGTCGGAAAAAACAAACGGCACGTCGAGGCGTGCTTTTCTTGCTTTTTCGGTCGCTTTTTCAAGCATTTCGGACGAAACGTCGCCGCCGACGACCTTGAACCCGTTGCGTTTAAGGCGGATTGCCATTTCGCCGCTGCCGGACGCCAGATCGTATCCGAACCCGCCCCAAACGTCTTTCAGATTTTCAAGGGCGAACTTTTCGTACGCGTCGTAGTCAAAGTCGCCCATCAGATCGTCATAATACTTTGCAAGTATCTCGTACAATTATTTTTTTCCGCCTTTTGCCTTTTTTCCGTTCCGGTTTTCCGCGGGAGTGCCGTTTTCGTTTGCGACGGGTTTTTCGGTTTCCGCCGTTACAGGCGCCGTGACCGCGTTTTGTTTTGCCTTTTTATCTTTCTTCGACGACGGTTTTTGCTGCGTCATCATATAAAGCGGGGTAAGCACGTTATCGAGCGCCCATTGCGAAAACGCCGTGAACGTAAGCCCGTACAAAGTCGTGCCGAACATCATCATCACGACAAGCCAGATTATCGAGAAGAAACTGCTCTTGACAAAGAACAACGCAATCGGCACAAGGCATACAAGGAACAACGGCAGACCTATCGGCGCAAGTTTCACGCTGAAAAGGATTGAGTTTTTGACCTGTTTAAGGAAAGGTAAATCCACTTCCGCAATCATCGGCAGAAGTTGCATGTTGACGTAAAGCAGCAAAAACTCAACAAGGCACACGACGATTATCATCACCCAGTGTCCGGCGTTGAGCGCACCCATCACCTTCAATTTCAGGAAGAATACGAACGCGCTGCCGAGCGCAAGCACGAGAAGCGAATCGACAAGCATAATGATAAGGTATTTCCACCAATATTTTTTGACGCCTTTGAAGAAGGTTTTCGTGATTTTTTCAACCTTTTCGCCCCACATAAAGGCTTTCAGACAGTTGAACGCGCCCGCCATACCGATAAACGTAATCGTGATTGCGGGGACAAGCAGATAAAACACGATCTGCCACGCGTCGTATACGGCAATCTGCGCCTGTTGCAGGGTGTCCGCCCCGCCCGGGAACGCCATGCCGACGTTGCCCATAAAATCGAACTTCGACGTCGCAAGGCTCGTGAAATAATTACTGCACCAATAAAGCACGAAAAAGAGCGGGATCGCAAACAGCAAAAACCACGCGTTAACTCTCATAAGCGAGTTCATCTCGCCGCTCATCACCGCAAAAACCTGTTTCACGCGGCCCTTAGGATATACCCCCTTCGGTTCTTCCGCGCGGATTTCGGGCCCGAGCGAAAGTTTTTTATACAAAGGGCTTAATTCTTCCTTTTTGTTTTTATTGTTCGTTTTATTAGTTTTGTTCATTTTTTGCTCCGACATTTGTTGTCTTTCCATTTTACACTATAAAAAGAAATATATCAAGAATTTATCGCGGAGTTTTGTCGGCTTTTGACACGAATCGACGAAAATTAATACTATGTATATATCAGCATTTGACAAAGTCTCTTTCGTGTGTTACCATATTAAACTATTAAAGAGGTTATTCGAACCTTTCCGATTTTGGAGGTATCTATGAAAAAATATAACGTGGCGGTTGTCGGCGCAACGGGTATGGTCGGCAATAAATTCCTGGAAGTTTTAGCGGAAAGAAACCTTCCCGTCGAAAACTATTACCTTTACGCAAGCGCGAAAAGTGCCGGTAAGGTGATTGATTTTATGGGAAAACCGCACACCGTTATCGAACTCACGAAAGAAAACGTCGTCGATAAAAAAATCGACATCGCGTTGTTTTCCGCGGGCGCAAGCGTTTCAAGGGAATTCGCCCCGATTTTTGCAAGTATCGGCGCAACCGTCGTCGACAACAGCAGTTGCTGGCGTATGGACGAAAACGTTCCCCTTGTCGTGCCCGAGGTCAACCCCGAAGACGTCAGATGGAACAAAGGCATCATCGCCAACCCGAATTGCAGCACGATTCAGGCTATGGTGGCATTAAAACCCCTGCACGACAAATATACTATTAAAAGAGTGGTTTACAGCACTTATCAGGCGGTGTCCGGCGCGGGCGTTCAAGGCTACAACGACCTTAAAGACGGCATAAACGGCGTCCCTCCCAAAAAGTTCAATCACCAAATCTTCGCAAACTGCCTGCCGCAAATCGACGTGTTCTGCGACAACCACTACACCAAAGAAGAAATGAAAATGGTCAACGAAACGCGCAAAATTCTGCACGCGCCCGATATGCGAATCACCGCAACCACCGTCCGCGTCCCCGTTTTCCACGGCCATTCCGAAAGCATAAATATCGAGTTTGAGAAACCTTGCGACCTTAAAGGCGTGTTCGAATGCCTTGAAAACGCCCCGGGACTCGTCGTCATCGACGATATCGAAAACTGCAAGTACCCGATGCCCGTCGATATCGAAAATACCGACCCCGTTTACGTCGGTCGTATCCGCATCGACGACAGCGTCGACAGCGGCGTCAATATCTGGTGCGTCGCCGATAACATAAGAAAAGGCGCCGCAACCAACACGGTTCAGATTGCCGAATTGCTTATAAAGGAAAATCTCGTTTAATTCACGATTTCACAAAAGTTTAATAACCCGAATCGGTAATAATCTTTTAAGAAGGTCAAGGCGAAAATGTCAATTTTCAAAGGCTGCGCTACCGCGCTTGTTACCCCGTTTTCCGATTCGGGCGTCGATTACGATTCTCTCGGGCGCCTCATCGATTTTCAGATTGAAAACGACGTGGGCGCTCTTGTTATACTCGGCACCACGGGCGAAGCCGCAACGATGTCGGAAGACGAAAAAATCGACGTCGTGAAGTTTTCGGTAAAAGCCGCGGACGGGCGCGTCCCCATCATCGTCGGCAGCGGCTCGAACGACACGAAATCGGCTGTGCGACTTAGCCGACTTTTCTCGTCGCTCGGAGCGGACGCCCTGCTTGTCGTTACGCCGTTTTACAACAAATGCACGCAAAGCGGACTCGTCGCGCATTACTCGGAAATCGCAAATTCCGTCGATAAACCCGTTATCGTTTACAACGTGCCGGCGCGCACCGGCGTCAACGTTTTGCCGGAAACTTTCCGAAAACTTGCAAAAATTAAAAACGTCGTCGCCATCAAAGAAGCGGCGGGGGATCTTTCGCAAATGTCCGACACGATAATGCTGTCGGGCGACGCGGACGTCTTTTCGGGCGACGACAACCTTACCGTCCCGGCAATGTGTATGGGGGCATCGGGCGTTATCTCCGTCGCGGCGAATCTGTTCCCGAAATTCGTGTCAGATATGACAAAAGCCGCCCTTCTCGGCAACTACGACAAAGCGGCGAAAATGCAGTTGAAAATCAACCCGTTGATACACGGATTATTTTCGGAAGTCAACCCTATTCCCATAAAATACGCGCTCAATAAATTCGGGCTTTGCAAGAATATTCTGCGCTTGCCGCTCACAAAAATGTCAAAAGCGAATTCCGACAGATTAGACGTTTTAATTGACGATTTTTTAAGTTAAAGTATGATAAACGTCATATTAAACGGTGCGTGCGGCAGGCTCGGCACAACGTTTCAAAAGGTTGCAAAAGAAGCGACGGACGTGAATATCGTTGCCGGCGTCGACGTAAACCGCACGGGAATTTCAACGGATTTTCCGCTGTATAAAAACATTAAAAACGTTGCCGTTCCCGCGGACGCAGTGGTCGATTTTTCAACGCCGACAGCACTTGACGAAATGCTCGATTTTTGCGTCGAAAATCACCTGAAACTTCTTGTCGCAACGACGGGACACTCCGAAATTCAAAACGAAAAAATCGCGGCTGCCGCCAAAAAAATAGCCGTTTTCAAGACGGCGAATTTAAGCCACGGCGTGTACGTTTTGTCGCGCCTTGTCGCGCTCGCGGCGTCACTACTCGACGGCTTCGACGTCAACATCACGGAAACCCACCACAAGAAAAAACTCGACGCCCCGTCCGGCACAGCCAAAATGCTCGCGGACGTTATAAAGTCGTCTTGCGTTGACGAAAACACGCCGGACGTTTCGATAAATTCGATTCGCGGCGGCACGGCAGTCGGTAAACACGAAATCTCGTTTTTCGGCAATTACGAAACCCTGACTCTCACCCACGAAGCCTGCTGCAAGGACGTTTACGCCGTCGGCGCTCTCCGCGCCCTTCACTTCCTTATGACAAAAAAAGTCGGACTTTTTTCCTCGTCCGACCTGTAAAAACCCCGTTTCCTTATCCCATTATGCTTTTTGGATAGTCGCTTCTTCACAAAGTATTTGCCGCGCATTACTTCTTTATTTCTTGCGGCTGTCGGAATTAAAGGATTTTTGCAAAATTGCCGCAATATGGTTGCCAAATCCGGCGAAATGTTGTATATTACACACGTTGGGCATTTCCCCGACGTAATCAGATTGGAGAGATATCGAAGAGGTCATAACGAGCCGCACTCGAAATGCGGTCGTCAGGAAACTGGCGCAAGGGTTCGAATCCCTTTCTCTCCGCCAACAAAACGGACAAGCGAAAATGCTTGTCCGTTTTGTTTTTCGGTACTTAATAAAAGGGATTCGAACGAGAGCGTTAAGCAAACGACACTGCGCGTCGTTTTTAGCGGTTGCCCGAAGGCTTTTGCAAAGCATAAATATCGATAACCAAAGTTTCCATATCAAACTTATTCGTCATCCTTTAGGCAAAGGTACTCCTACCACAATTGCCGTAAATTTATTTTTAGTTTTTTGTCATCCAGTTTCTCAGGAAGTAATGAAACATCACTGATAAATAGTATTTCAGAATTCAGTCCACTATTTGCAACGCCATATACCATATCAAATTGCCATGTTTGCAACCCATTATATATTTTTTGTATTTCGGGAGCATTATCATATGTAACCATCCAAGGACACTCTAGTCCAACAACCAGGTCATGAATATCCCTATGATCTTTTTCATCAAAAAAGTTTTTATATAAGTACTTTCCCTTTTTGTAGTAAGGAGGGTCAAAATAAACAAATGCTTTATCAATATACTTTGGTATGTAAGATTTGATAAATGAGCGAATATCGTGATTGTAAAGGTGGATTTTATCCTTATAATTTGCTATTTTTTCCACACGCTTGATAAGGTCTTCTTTGTTAAAACGTGCATCAATCAAATAATTGCCCGTTTGTTGATACCCTCCGATAGGTCCAGCATTTAAAATTCCAGATCTATTTGTTCGATTCAAATAAAATGTCGCAAATCCCAGTTCCAAAGAGTATTTATTGCCGCGAGAGGAATATACTTCTTTTTGACGATACCACTCATCAACCGTCACTGATGTATTCCTAATTAGTTCGATAAATGCGTTCGTCTGCGTAAGGATTGCTTTCCACATCGAATAGATTGCCTTGTCATAATCATTAATCACTATTTCTTCAACGATACCATTAAAAAGCAATGAAAGGGCTATTCCCGCACCTCCGGCAAAAGGCTCAATATAGGTAGGATTTTTGACTTCCATATTGCCTATCACAGCAGCAACAAAAGGGTAAAGTTTTCCCTTACCTCCCGGATACCGTAGAGGAGAATAATTCTTCAATTTTATATTTTCTTTTTTCGCTTTGGGCATACTAAATACCTCCGATTATTCATCCTCTCGGTATGCGAGCGGTGAAAAGCATTTAACTGTTTTTAAAAGTCATAAACGAATTAGGCAGCCAATCCGACAAATCATATGGGTTGAAATACATATGAGCAGGGGTATTGATTGGCTTTCTCATCAATGCAGGTATGACTTCAAATGTTTGAAGAGCCGTTATGTCAACAGAATCATCTTCCCCAATCAATTTGATTAACGGTGCTAGATATGCTTCTTGTTCCAATTCTGAATACTTATCTGGATACTCATTGTGTTCAGCGTAATTCAAAAGCTGAAGTCCCAAATGGCGGTCAAACAGAGAATGATTCCGTTGATTATAGAAGTTATCAAGGCAGTTTTTGCATGTCCTTGAACACTCGCAATCACTTAATATATGCCGAGCTCTATCGAGCACCTTGTCAAGGATAGAGCCAATCATCGATGAGTATCCGGCGCCGCTGGTCAGGTTGTCATAGAAAAACATTTCAATGTGCGAATGACCGTCAGGGTTTATTTTAGGTCGCCATCCGCCATTGATCTCGTTATAATCTATTCCTAATTCGAGAGAAGCGGCTTTCTTTATTGCTTCATGTAAAGTGGTTACAGCAGAGCGAAGGATGGCTCGTTCTTCAGATGTCCTCATACTAACAAGTTTATTTGAGTTGTAAGCAATGTCCAACATAAACATGTCTGTCAAGAACTCGTATCCGAGCAGGATGTTTGTTTCTACAGTTCCGTCATGTCTGCATAATGGTCTGTTATCATGATACGGCTGTGAAAATGTATAGTTGCCCGTATCATTCTCGCTTGCAACTTCTGCACCACCACATTTTTTGCAAATATTAAACCCATTCTTTTTCTTTCCCATATTGACCGTAAGCACATTCTTATCTGAAAGTTCAATGAATCGAATATTACTGGTCTTGTATGGGGTAAACTGGTCAGAGCTATCCGGCACATACGAATAGTAGGGTGCCTCTGTGTAAGTGAACTCTTCGTCCTCATCTTCATGGCGGACCGGATCACCTTTTACAGGAGCAAATCCCCATGGCTTTAACATTTTTCTGCGTTCAACGGTTGCACCACAATAAGGACATAATCCTCCTTTGTCTGCGTCTTCAGATTTTTTTCCAAACCAGTTGCATTCAGTGCAGACGTAAATGTCGGAATAGTAATCCTTACTGTTAAAATAGTATTCTGCCTGATTTGCTTCGTATCCCTTCGGGCGAGGATTTGCGTATATTCCACCACTTCGATAGATTTTTTTATCAATTGTAACAAATCTACCTGGCGCATATTCGCTTAGTGCAACTGCAATATCACGTTCGGGAGAATAGTCAACGTCACGCGGGGCATTTTTCCCTCTCTCAGATTCTTTTTCAACAAAGAAACGAACTACGTTCTTAGGAAATGAATACGACGGAATAAAACCCTCGCTGTAAAACACATCAAATGCGGGAGTTTCAGTATCTCCAGAAATATACTCATTTCGCTTCCCATCAGTAAGAACTTTGGCTTTTATTTTCTCAAATAATCGAATCGTTTCAGATGTTGGAAGCGATAATCCTTTTGCAAACTCTATAAAGCTTGCGCCATAAGTTTCACAAAATGTTACTATTCCTATGTCAATGATGCTATCATACCTTTGCTTCATGTCAGTCTGTCCCATAAAGGCATTTAAGACCATCATATTAACATGACGTTGACGAATTTTGGGATTGTCTCTATCAATCCAAGGACTTCTAGGCGTACCGGAAATCATATCGTCTGGATGGGCAAAATAATGACCATCATGCACACCACCGGACGCATAGGTAACAATCGTTGATATTCCAGCATTCTTTCGACCTGCACGTCCTGCCCTTTGCTGATAATTCTCCCGCATTGGCGGAATATTGCGAAGCCCCACCGCAGTCAAGGATCCTATATCGATACCGACTTCCATAGTGGTGGTGCAACTCAGTACATCGATTGATTCTTCTCCTTGTTCCCCAGCATTTATGTCTTGAAAACGCATTTCATATTTTTCTGTTCTGCTCCAAGTGTCGCTCCTAGTTTCTTTGTGCGAGAGCTGAGCGGTATGTTCTTCTGTATCGATGGTCTGAATAGCATTAATCTTTTTAAGAGCGTTAAGAACGGGTATACGCCAAAAATCGAATCTGGAAAGCTCGTCCGCTGAAATCTTGGTGAGCATATTTGAATTAAAGCAAGCACCACACCAATAGCCAATTTTAAACGGAGACAATTTGCCACATTGCATGCACCTATACCACACAAAGTCATCATCTGTGAGTACAATCTTTACGGCCGAGAGTTTAATATAATATCTGTTCTTTTCAGATGAAGCAAAGAATACGTCTTTGATCTTGATGGTAAGATCTGACATCTGCTTGTCTGTAAGTTGTAATACTTCCTTTGCGCGAGCAACAAAGCGCTTATCAAATTCCTTGTCAAAATCGTATCCAAGTCCAAATTCATTTGCCTTGCTTCTGCCTGGCAAATCCCTTCTTATATCATCCGGAATGGTTTCGCCTAAAGCAGCACTGTCGTCCATAACGTCCCAGAATAAAAGGACAAGCAATTGATACATAACACCACGATCTATGACGATGTTGTCATCGTATTCTAATTCTTCAAGGAGTATATCTACTAAAGAATCAATTGGTGCTAAATATCCCAGTCCGATATCCTTAAATGAGCGTGGGCTTTCTGTGAAAAACGTTAGTAATTGCTCGTAGTATTCGTCTGGAAGGATAGAATATTCATGTGCAATATCGGCGTAGTTGATGCCGCCTCCTCTTCTTTCAGCGCGTTTCTTTTTTGCTGAAAAAGTACGCATATGCTCTGCGAATTTTACTTTGCTTGAGCCACTAAAAAACGAAAGACTGTTTTGCAAACAGACCTCCATGAATGCAGGGTATAATTCCAGTAGCGAGTGTTCGTTTCCATCTGCATGTAAAAGAAGTGACGCAAGCATAACAGCCTGTCTAAAAGCGTCTGCGTCTGATGACTTTGATAAATCTCTAGCAAGTTTTGCGGCATTTTGACGTGAATCTGAAAAAAGGAGGACCTTTTTTTCCTTGATTAATCAAACTGCTTGTTTTCGGCGGCTGCATTTCAAACTGTGCTTTTGTCAAGTTGTAGAATGGTATATTGCCTTTTGTGGAAAAATCCGACGGCTTTTTTAAATGCATTGGCTTTTTGCATTTAGGACATATGGTCATAATGAAAGATTGATCCTTGTCAGGCGTATCGGTATAAACGACCGTCAATAATTTGGGGTCGTCTTTTCTATTCAAATATAACTTTCCAGTATACGGGTCTAAGGAACCAATCTTATCTTTTGAACCTTTTTGATAGCCTTTAGGGGTAACAAACAATAACATCTCCTTAAGAGAATTGCCATCCCCGTTTAAGCCCCGATTTTGGAATACATACCAGTACGGTAATCCTTCGGAATTACTCGGCTGAACAAACACTTTAAGATACAATGCACCGCACTTAACATGATTTACAAGTTCATAAATTCTTCCGCCGCAGTCACATTTTTCCTTCGAAATCGAAACAACCTTTCCTAAATGTATTTTTTCTGATTGTGAATACTTGGCATGCGGACAATGCGGGTTTGAACAAGCGTACAAACCTTGTAATCCGCGCAAAAACATGTGTAACCGAACGGGGAACAGAATGTTGCCATCTTTTGCAGCAAGGGATACCACTGAAAGCAATGCGTCAAGCGCATCTGCTCCCTTTGTGTTATCTCCGAATAACCCTTTGCGTATATCATTATATGATTTGGCCCCATCTCTGCACAAAAGATTAAGCTTAACAAACGCTTCGTATTGAGGCAAATTATCATATAACCACTCTTGCGCTTGTATCACTGTAGTGGTCTCAGGAAAATCGAAATCAAATACGACTTTGGCAAACCTTACAATCTTTTTCAGCTCTTCATTTTCATTTTGTGTTTGATCCGAGCCAACCGAAGCTAATGCATCAATGTTTGTTAAAACCGCTATTTGGTCATTCGTTTCTTCCTTGCTTCCAGTTAATAACGCATACTGATCCTTTTCTTTTCCTGTCAATCCTGTAAAGAATTCATCAATGGATGTAATATCATCAAGAGGCATGCTAGCAGTTGTTAGAATGAACTGTACCTTGTCAAGCCTGATTTCCAAACGCGAAAAAAGTCTTTCCAAAAGAAGCGCAATCTCGCCACCCGCAGATCCTCTGTACATATGCGCTTCATCAAGAACAATCAAAAGTTTATTATCAGGTGATTCTTGTAGCCACGATTTTGTACTTTCCCAAATATTCGCCTCTCGTTGACGCATCAGCATATATTCAAGCATAGAATAGTTTGTAATGAGGATATCAGGAGGGCAGTTCTGCATTTCAAAACGAGTAATAAATTCGGAATCAAAGGGAGAAGGATTGTGTATGTTTTTCTCTAAGTTTTCAACGAATACCCTTAAACCGTCCTCTCCGTTTCTTGCTGGAAACTTGTTTATTGACTTCAATCCGGCAATATTCAGCTCTTGTCGACGCTGTTCTTCTGCATCAGCGTCGGGAGAAACCAGATAACTACCTCTAAATGTATTAGCCAATTCTCTGCTGCTTGAAAGCTTCGCATCGCCGGCATAAGGGGTTCTTCCCGTATACATTCCAAAATGAGGAACGCGAGTTGCATGAGAAGCTTCGACGAAGAAATTCTTATATGTCTCAGATCCGAGGATTTTTCTGAATCGTCCCAATTGGTCAGAAACCAAAGCGTTCATGGGATAAATAATTAAGGTTCTAACCCCTGGTTCCTTAAATGACACAGGTCGGGCAATTGCTTCATCAATAAGTTTTGACAGTATGGGCCAAATAAAACATTCTGTTTTTCCTGAACCGGTGCCGGTAGATACAAACAAGTCTTTTCCAGATAGGTACTGTTCCAGCGCAAAAACCTGATGTTCGAAAGGGTCTGCGAAAACGCCCAGCTTGTTGTCAATCAGTTTCTTTAAAAATTGCTTTATATGAACAGGAATATGCTGTGATTCAATAATTCCGTTTTTGGTTTTTTTATACGAAGCTGATGTTTCGATATACGGTTCTCTAGAAATGTTAGTTCCAGCGGAGCATTTTTCGCCCAAAATATCATCAACATATGTAAGCAAAGTTTCGCTGTTTGCTAGATAGTCCGACTTTATATAGTTGGACAAACGGTTTCGGATTGCCTCATAGTATTGCTGAACGCCATTGCCTTTCATAATTAACCTCCTACAGTGTCAATACCTAGGTTTTTCAGTAATTCATTGATAAAAAGTAAATTCTCTTTTTTTATGATGAATTCGCGTTTATTACAGTACATCCGACATGGCCAAGAACAAAGCAGCATCAGAAAATACTCTCTGTTTGGCAGATGCCCGCCCAAAGATATTTTGGCATATAGATTATCCAAGCTTTGAATTTGAGCTCTTGCCGGATGCCCGTTGATATTCTTCAGCGCAAAATACAGCCTCCGATACTCAAAATCTGTTAGTCCGTCTGTGCCAAGATTAGGGATCTCTTCGAAGTACAGTATTTCATCGTTGTAACGCATGACTCTATAGTATGCACCATTGGATACGTTGCGAGCGATGGTCATGTTTGTGACCATTTCGTCGCCCCAAGAAGATGAAGGGGCTGCATTTCTATTAGGGTCAAAGTATTGTAAACTCTCTTCTGTCACATCTCTTTGCGAGAATATCGTCACATCAAATGCTGACGATACATATTCCTCACAAGTTAAAGAATCTCTGAGCAAAGCTTCCCGCCACGGAATGGTATACGATACATCCTCCGAAAAAGAGCCTAGACCTTCCATGTCGGCGCATTTACTCAGTCCATAGAGCAAGTGCCTAGAACCAATTACAAGTCCACGGTGATAACTGACCAAATGATTTTGGTTTTTCGAGTCGGTAATCAAATAACCCGTTTCTTCGTATAGATGACGAATAAATACTGACAGCGGCGTTTCACTTTTCTGAAATAACATTTCCTTAATTGCAGGAAAGAGTTCGCAGTATTTCTCTGTTAAGTCATTCAAGAGAATGGTCTGCCCGTGCTTTGAAATGCCCCCCCTCAGCACGCGCAGCCTCTAAACACCATCGTCCAAGCGCGGAATATATTATTCTATACACGAAGGATTCCGGTGTTTCTCCTTCATAAGGAATAATTTTCATGTCTGAAGACATAGCTCTGATTAACTCATTCATGCAGCAAACCACTCCTCAAACACTTTTTTATATGGGCAGCGATTAATATATCTTTGAAGAGTTTCAGAAACGTTAAATGCATTCTTTCCCATGACATCGCTCAAATATGGAATAATACTCATGCTCAAAACTGCACAAGCGCTTTTATCATCATACACAAATTCTGTAAGCTTATCAGAAACAAGTTTAGAAAAGCCAAGTTCCAATGCAATAGACCGTACTATATCTTGATATCTGTTCTTTGCAGGAAAAGGAACCTGTGTGATTTCTTTTTCCGTTAGAATTGAAGGATCTTCATCAGGAATTGTTGCCCTGGCGAAACCAGAAAGCTGAGACAAATTGACATAGTGACAGTATGCGAGAAAATCCTTCGGCAGGTAAAACAGAGTTTTTTCATATGTGACAGAGAGAATCGTTATTTTCGATTTAAATTTATCAAGTATGGAAATCAAAAGCGTTTCATTATAATTGCCCAAGAAATTCTCTAATACCACGATTCTCCCGCTCATATTTAATGCTGCGCAAATACGCTTTTCGTCAAGGTCGGATGAAAACACAATATGATTCACGGACTCATTGTTGACTAGCGTATTGGACAGACATCTTGCGAAAGTATCTGCACAAGTTTTGTTACATATAATTGGTTTTCCTTGGAAAAGAACGCATGACATATAAGTCGTTAACAGTGTTTTAAGTGGAAGGTTAGAATCAACAACACCAATACTATCAAGATTGTATGAGAAGTACTCGACAAATTCATCCATGTCAACCGGTGCAATAGGATAAGATATGTTTACTCGTAGCGCTTCAGCTTCTTGTTCTTCTTCACTGCTGGTTCTAATTGAAATCTCAAGTTGCTCCTTTTCTTTTTGAAGGGCTCCTACTGCTTCATTGAACGAAATGATTTGTTTTTTTAACTCATCAACTTGTGAAACGGCCAATTCCTTTTCTATTGCCGATTGCTCATAATCGATTAGAAGCTTTTGATACTTCTTTTGTAACGATTCAAAATCCTTTTGCTTTGAAGTCAATTCTGCCAACTTCTTATTGGCCTTTTCTAATAATTTTTCGTTTTTCTCAGCTTTTCTTTCACTGACAGTTAATGCATCTTTAAGTTCATGAGACGAAGTTTCTAATTCGTGTTGTTTTTCTTCTATGTTTTTGAGTAGAGCGACCAAGTTCGCTATCATTGTCAACTGGTCTTCGCTATACTCCTTGTTAATTAGCTTAAAATAAGCAGACACATTATCAGAAAAAAATGACTGGTAAAGGGTATGAACATATGATGTCATCTCTGATTCACCATTGTTTTGATACTCTTGAATAACAGACTGAATCTCCTTTAACCAATCACCTGCTATTCTCTCAACAAATGATGAAATAAATCCACGTTCTCTGTAATTGACAAGTATCCTTAGTGCATCTTTGTTTTGAACGGCAGTTGCACGAAATCCGGGATGAATTTTGGAAAACTCTTTTGGGTTCTTCTGGAAGTATCCGACAATAATATTACGAGGAATAACTGAACAAATCTTCCTGTATTCGTCTTCTGATAACGATGAAAAGTTATACATTGCTATCCTCCTCAAGTAGTGTCGAAACCGCTTTATTAATGCATCCTTTCGCCTTGCTTTCATGTAGGTATCTTGCGATAATCTCCGGATATTGTCCTTCTATCTCTTTCTCAAACGGAACAGAAACCCAATAATAAGCTAAAGCATCCAGCATTCTTTGGGTTAGCGTAGTTTCATCTTTGGGCAGTGTAATCACCGTAGAGACATAATTTCCACAGTATTCAATAACCGATGAAGTTTCAGTAAGAAAAACAACTTGTCCTGAGGATAGTTTTTCAACTCCACGAGAAGAAAACCGATAAAATTTCCCCGATTCAGGAACAATGAATTTCTCAGTTGTTATGTGCTTGACATTCTGTGAAATATACTCAGAATCAAATATAGCTGTCACAACAGTCATTTCTACGTTTTTCTTTAGTATTCTTAGTTTTTCACTGATATCAATTTCTGTAATGTAATCATCAACTTTGTGAATGGCATGACTTGGCATATTGGTATTTCCGCATGCTTGCAATACAAATGAAGAAAAGACAAATACTTTGTTAGAAAAAACATGAAGAGTTTCGTCATTTTCATATGATGGGGGCCATAAAAGAGTTAATTCTTCAGAGGTGTCTAGATTATATCCCCATGTTTGAAGTAAGGCGTCTAGTTGTGGATTTTTGTCGGTGAACGTTGCAACCAAGGACCAAACCGTACAATTGTTCATTGTTTTGAATTGCTGCAACTCATCAATTTCTACCCCTGGTACTTTCGCTAATCTAATCTGTGCTGTGTTTTGTCCAGGCCAAGCGATGTAATATTTAACGTTTGTATATAGCGACTTGCCTTTTATGTACTTGGCGATATAGTCTGTATCTTCTCCTTGGATTTTAAAAAATGTGGGGCTGGTTGTTCCAAACAGACTATACTCACGCTTGATATTGTTTAGGGTATTCGAAATATAGTAAGAAGATGCATACATCTCCAACATATACTTTTCTGGGGAGTCATCATGAAAGTTCGTGTGGTTAATTTCTTGCGAAAGGAATGGTCGAAGCGAACGGGATGATCTCACCTCAAGAGATACACCTAAGCTTTCATACGCTGCGATTTCAGCCTCACTAAATCTAAAACTTACATAAAAGCCCTTATGTATGTTGTGATAATAGAACTCGACCCTGTCTTGTTTTTTATTTCTTTTCAAAGGAGAAGAGGGGCTCACACCGTGCTGTCCAAGATATAGTTCACAACTCTTATCGTTATTGCCGCTTCTGTGTCTAAAATGAGTTGCTTTGTATACGCTATCCTGAGCAGCTAAAAATACTTCTTCTCCACAGCAAAGGCACTCATATCGAAAAGCCTCGTTATCACTATTTGCAGCCGCTGCATTTGCGGATACTGCCGTCTGCAATAGAGTATCAAAAGCTTGAAGCACCGTAATCCCTCCAATCTATAAGTAATATTAAAATCACAATACAACCAACTTAATTATTGCTCTTTATGTGTCCTATAAAAAGGACTGACTTTCATTCAGCACAAAAACCATATCTTTCTCGTGATTCCAGCCATTTCTTCAAGGTCCTTTTTCATCAAGTTACGATAAAGCAAGAGGTTCCAAAGTTTTTTTGTATGCAACTGTCATTTTGACGCATTCATCTTAAAACAGTTTTCAAAATACATAAGCATTAGTGATTATACGACTATATTTTATATTATAGCACAATTTTCTCAGAAATTCAACATAAGTAGGCAATTTCAGACTCATGAAAAAAATTTTCAATATTTCATTGGTTCAATCAAAAGAGAATTGTCAAATGAAGTGCAACACTTGCAGTTCTTGTTCAAACAGAAAAGATGGTGTTTTGTAGCCTAGTATTTTCTTTGGTCTGGCGTTAATTAACGCCAGATTCTTTTTTAACGTTCGCAAAATGTAGATTTCCTCCTCGCGAGACGCGAAAAAAGCAACTTGGATTTAGACTCGAAATCCGTTTGCGCGGAAGCGAACAAGACTTCGAACCCTTTCTCGCCATAGAAACCGCTCATTTTGGGCGGTTTTTGCTTGTTTTATGGTAAAATTTTGCACTTTTTGGCACAACGTTTCATAAAAAGTGTGCCATAATTTGTGCCATAAGTTGTATAAAAAAGGCTCCTGCGTTTTGCGCTTCCCTGACGCTTGAATACTTTCCAACAATATCTATTAAAGATCAAAAGACTGCACTTCCGATTCAATATAAGGTTTCTATCATTATTCGCAAATAAATCTAATCTACCAACTTATGCTTCTTTAATCTTGACCTTATTCCGCCTGCCGTTCTGTTATGTTTTTCTGCGATTTCCGAAACAGAAAGTCCTTGATTAAATTCCTCAATAAGCGTTAAATCTTCCTGCGTTGTCCATTTTTTCCAGACAGTGGAATAATCTCCGTTGCGTTGTGTTTCGGATTTATCCGCCTTTTTAAAACGCATCGTGAAATACACGTTATCGGTCAGTTGTAAATTATGGGCAATCTCTTCCAACCTCGATTTCAACATATCATCAATCCCGGTAATGACCTCCCCCGTATATGGATTTATTGAATTTGCAACATAACTTAGAATATCCGAGTCTTTGAAATCCGAAATATTTGTCGGGTTTATTGCCGCGTCTGAACCTTTATTTGCTTTTGCCTCGTCAGTTTCGGCAAAGACCGAGTGCGGTTTGGAATCCGCATTATCGGCAAGCCACGACGTTTTTCTGAGCGAATCGTTAAATTCCGCAACCCTATCCATTGATAAAGTCTGGTAATAGTGCGCCAATATACCGGCTTTATTGTCGTTTTGGCTTGACAAAATATGGTTTATATCTTTTGCGGCATTGTCCAACTTTTCAGAAACCGCAGTCTTCCAGCTTGTTCCGGAACATGACGTATTAAGCCATTTTTCATCAAAGAAAGCCGGGCTTCTGAATATGTCTTCCATATGTTCCTGCAATCCTTTTGCCGCGGCGACTTCTTTTGCAAAGCAATATATTTCATATTTCTTTGAATTCTTTTCGTTTTGTTTAATAAACGTATCGACTTTTTTGTACGGAATCTTTATTAAATCAATCAGTTCATCAATTCGTTTTTCCACTATTTCAAGCGGAGCATTGTAGTTTTTTACAATTTCTCTTTTCGTTTTTTCCAACACGTTTTTCACGTGTTTCAATTCGTTATGATGTTTAAGCGCAATTTGATAATTTTCCAATGAGTATTCAAATTGGGAATAATACGAAACCCCGTTTCCGATACTTGCTTTTAACTGTTCGTAATTATTGAATAATACAACGCCGGGAGTTTGTTGCGCCTGAACAACTAAATCGAATTTTACAAAAGGCGACCTTGTATCCGCGTGTATTACGTCTGCCGAACCTTGAATTATTCCCTCACTACTCATATTTCTCTCCTTATCAATCATCTCTTAAAAATACAATACCTCGTTGATTTTTGGAAAAGCGTTACGTTTTGGCGTCAAGGTTGTATGTCGCGTTCTGCAATATCAATCCTGTTATCCATTGTTTCACCTTTTCAAAAAAAACCATCAAAAACAGTATAACATAAAATTCCAAAAATCCATAGGTTTCACGATTTCTTTTTATACGTTTTGTATTAATAATAAAGAAAATGCTTCCGGAAATAAAACAAGGGTGCGACGACTGCGCCACACCCTGAACAAATCTAAGTTATCAAACCTTTAAACGTGAACTTGGAAAAGACGTTGATGACCATAAAACAAGCAATACCGAGAGTCTTTCCCAAATATTGTTCACATTCAAACGGTTATTTATAAAATATCACAACCGCTTTCAAAAGTCAAAGCATCGCGCACACGAAACCTCGCCACGGAAGGAAAAATTTTTGCGTTTCTCGTTGCGTTGATTTTCTCAATCCCGCCCTTAAAATAACAACGTCTTATACTATTCACTCCGTTTATAAAAGCCGAAATCGGATAATCGCGTGTGTTTTGTGCGGAAGACGCTTTTAATGTACCGAAAACGGGACGAACGATCGACATAATTGAAAATAAGTGATATAATTGATTTAACGATTTTCAAGGGGGCTTTTATGGAAAGCAAACAAACGCTGATTTTCCGTCTTTATCAGGTTCTGAGCGGTTATTCCGACGCCGACCATCCGCTGACTCAGCAAAAAATCATCGAAATTTTAAGCGACGAATACGACCTTGTCGTCGAAAGAAAAGCAATCGGTCGCAACGTATCCTATCTCAAAGAAATGGGTTTTGAAATCGAAGGCGACAAAAAAGGAATCTATCTTGCAAGCCGCCCTTTCGAGAACGCGGAACTCCGTCTTCTTATCGACAGCGTTTTAAGCAGCAGCCACATAAACGCGACGTATTCCAAGCAACTCATCGACAAGCTGATACTTTTGGGCGGCAAGTATTTCAAAGCGCACGTCAAGCACGTTTACTCGGTACGCGACTGGAACAAAACTCAGAACCGCGATTTGTTTTTGAACGTCGATCTCGTCGACGAAGCAATCGAAAACGAAAAGCAGCTTGTCTTCGACTACAACAAAATGGGCGCGGACAAAAAACTGCACCGCACCGCGCACCACAAAGTCAGCCCGTATCAGATGTTGTTGCACAACCAGCACTACTACCTTATGGCGTACAACGAAAAGCAATGCGACGTCGCCTTTTACCGCATGGACAAAATCACGGACATGCAAATTTCCGACGACGTACGCACGCCGCTGAAATCCGTCCCGGGATACAAAAACGGCATCGATTACAAGGAACTTTCAACCGCGCGTCCTTATATGTTTGCGGACAAGACTGAGCGCATCGTAATTAAACTGCCCGAGCGGCTCATCGACGATATAATCGATTGGTTTGGCGCGGAAATCAAGGTTAAAGACAACGAAAACGGCATATTAACCGTCGAAATTGTCGCAAGTCCGAATGCAATGCAATTCTGGGCGATGCAGTACGGCACGTATGCGGAAATAATCGAGCCGCAATCTCTCCGTGAAAAAATCAAGGAACGCTTGACGAAAATGCAGGAAAATTATTCAAAATAACCCGCCCTGTTTTGTTCGTTTTCTTTCGGACGAAACAATCGAAAAAGCATAAAAACCACACCGAAACGACGAGCTTCCCCGCCCGTCGTTTTTTGTCGCATTTTGTCAAAATAATCCCGTTTTTCGCTTCCCGAAAAGCACCGCTTTCGGCAATTGAAAATAAAATCGGAATTATCACGCGATAATCGTTGCGAATTTTTCAAAATGGGAATATAATGCTTTCTCGTTTGAGGAACTGATGATGACGGCGGCAATCGTATTATCCGTAATAGCGGCGGCGGGAACGATACTTTCAATCGTATTTCTGCCCGAAGTAAAAATCAAAGGACAGCGCATTCCCGTATTTTTTGTGGTGCCGGTAATTTCGGCGATACTTATCGTCGCGCTTAACGTGTTGACTTTCAGGGAAGCCTGGGACGGATTGACGGGCGATATGGCGTCGATGTTTCACGGGCGAAACTCCGTCAACCCCGTAAAAATCCTTTTGCTGTTTTTCGGAATGACGACGGTGTCGGTATTTCTGGACGAAGCGGGGGTATTCAGATTTCTTGCGACAAAGTCGATGAAACTTGCGGGACACAGCCGGACGAAGCTGTTTTTCATTCTTTACGGCGTGGTGTCGATTTTGACCGTGTTTACGTCAAACGACATCATTATCCTTACGTTTACGCCGTTTATCTGTTACTTTTGCAAAAACGCCGACATAGATCCCGTGCCGTATCTTGTGACGGAATTTGTTGCGGCAAACACGTTTTCAATGTTTTTCATAATCGGCAATCCGACGAACATATACCTTGCGGAATCATTTCATATGACCTTTTCCGGTTATCTGAAAATAATGGCGTTGCCGACGATATTCGGCGGGCTTTGCGCCCTTCTCGTGCTGTACTTATTGTTCAAAAAACAGTTTAAGGAAGAAATCCCCGTGAGCGAATTCGAGACCGCAAAAATCGAAAAACCGTACCTTGCGATATTCGGCGCGGTGCTTTTAATAATTTGTCTTGTATTCCTTATTATCGCGGATTACGTCGGAATCGAAATGTGGGCGGTTGCGACGTGCGCGTTTCTTCTCCTTGTTGTCGGCGCGCTTGTTATCGCCGCCGTGAAAAAGGAAAAACCGACGGAACTCACAAACGTTTTCAAACGTCTGCCCTACGAACTAATCCCCTTTGTCATATCTATGTTTATCGTCGTTTTGTCGCTGAAAAAAACGGGCGTATCGCAAAAAATCGCCGACGTTTTCGGCGCGGCGGGAGAAAGGTACGACATATTGACTTACGGCGTGTCGTCGACGCTCGTCGCAAACCTTATCAACAATATTCCGATGAGCGTTTTGTACTCGGCAATCACCGAAACCGCGTCGCCTTTTGCGGTGTATGCGTCGGTAATCGGCAGCAATATCGGCGCGTTTCTGACGCCCGTCGGCGCGCTTGCGGGAATAATGTTCACGGGGCTTTTGAAAAACCTTGACGTAAAGTTTTCGTTCCTTGACTTTTTGAAATACGGCGTTGTCGTCGCAATTCCTACGCTTTTCGCAACCCTTGCGGGGCTGTACGTCGTGTACTTTTTATAATTCACCCGCCGTATAAAAAAAGAACCGAATATTCGGTTCTTTTGAAACTTTAATAAGAGATTGCTATTTCTCCGTTTCGAATATATTTTTAATAATTGCGCCGAGTTCCGAGTCGGAGATTGCAACGGAGATTTCAATAGGTTTTTGAGAATCGTCCTTGATGTATCCTTTTTGCGGCGTTGAAACCCATTTTTTGATTTTCAACATGTCTTCGCACAAATTGACGTTTATCGATTGAAAATGGTTTGAAAAACCGCGAAAACCTTTGTACTTCGTCTTTTTCCAAAATTCGTTTACGTTTTTTTCAATATCCGTTTCGGGAGCGTTTGTTGCGATTTTTATTGTTTCTTTGACGGCACTGCCCAACTCATCAAAGGAAGTTTTCGGCGGAAGGATTATTGTCGGCTCGATTGCGATATGACACCGCATATTTCGTTCGACCGCGTAAGGCACAACCATAAACCCGAACGAACGATTATAAAATACCGCCGTCAGGCTCGTGCGTTTTTTAATATTATCGGAAATGTCCATAAATTTTAATAAAAAAGTTGATTTTTCGCAAGTCCGAACAATAAGACTTTCAGAATTTGACGCAACTCAAAACATCCATAACGAATGCGACGGTGCCGCCCGTTTCGACCTTTACCGGCGTTTTTACGGCAACGCCCGTGTCGTCGGGAGAAGTCACGAAAGACGCCTCGATATGCTTTTTCGCGTGCTTTTCCAGAATTTCCAAGACGGTATCGACCTGCGCCCTTTCGACGCCGATAAGAAGCGTCACGCTTTTCTTTTTCAAAAATCCGCCCGTTGACGAAAGCATCGTCGTATAAAAGCCCCGGGCGGTAAGGTCGCGTACGGTTTCCGTGGCGTTTCCGCCGGACAACACAGCCATAATCATTTTGTCGCAAAGTATATTCATATCGCGTCTCCTTTTTTTATTATCGCACCGGAAAGCGTCATTGTCAATAGCCAAAACAACCGCTTTTGCCGTGGGATTCCGATAAAACGTCCAAAAAACGGCGATTTTAATAAAATATATTTACAATTTATATATTCAATGATATAATTAAATAACATTATTATTTTTTTAAGGAGAAGTATGTTAACAGAACAACCTGACCCTGACCCTGACAGTATTATATTGTCGGTCATTTTCATCGTAATACTCGTGCTGTTTTCGGGCTATTTTTCGGCAACCGAAACTGCTTTTACCTCGGTAAACCGCACGAAACTCAAACTTAAAGCGCAGGACGGCAACAAAGCCGCCAAAAACGCGCTGTATCTTCTGGACAGATATGACAAAGTGATTTCGGCGATTCTTGTCGGCAACAACCTTGTCAATATCACGCTTTCGGTATTATTCAACAATCTTTTTGAAACAATCATTCCAAACGCCGCGGTAAGCGGTATCGTTTCGGTCGCGGTATCAACTGCGATTGTTCTGACGTTTGGCGAAATTTCGCCCAAAATGATTGCGAAAGAAAACTCCGAAAAGATTTCGATGGCGTTCGGCTACCCGATGCGCGCGATAATGGTCATACTGTACCCCGTCACGATTTTGTTTGCGGGGCTGAAATTCCTTCTTCGCAAGATATTCAAATCGAGAAACGACGACAAAATCACCGAGGAAGAACTCTTATCCATGGTCGAAGAAGCGCAGGAAGACGGCTCTCTTGACATGCAGGAGCGCGAACTTATTTCCAGCGCGATTGAGTTTGACGACGCGGAAGTCGAGGATATTTTCGTGCCGCGCGTGAACGTTATTGCGGTGCCCATCGACATGCCGATGGAAAAAATCAAGGCGCTGTTTTTGGAACATAATTTCTCGCGTATGCCCGTGTACAAAAACACAATCGACAGCATCGTGGGTATGATCCATAATATCGACTTCTTCACCGCCCTTGAAAAAGGCGAAAAATCGATAAAAAACTACATCACCCCCGTTACCATCGCGACGGAACATATGAAAATTTCGACGCTTTTAAAAAGTATGCAGCGCCAGAAAGTGCATATGGCTGTCGTTGTGGACGAATACGGCGGAACGCTGGGCATTGTTACCCTTGAAGATATTCTGGAAGAACTTGTCGGCGAAATCTGGGACGAACACGACGAGGTCGTGAACTACTTCACGAAAATCGACGACACGACTTATATCGTCGACGGCCGTGCGGAACTCGATAAATTCTTTGAAACTTTCGGACTCGATAAGGACGAGGCGGCAGACTTCGACTCCCAGACAGTCAGCGGCTGGATTATCGCGGAAATCGGCGAAATCCCCAAAAAGGCGCAAACCTTCAACTACAAAAACCTGACGATCATCGTAAACAGGCTCACGCAGCGAAAAATTCTGGACGTCAAAGTCATCGTAAACCCCGTTGAAGAAAACGAGGACGACACGGAAAAACCCTCGCTGTTTGAAAAGGTGAGCGAGAGAATCGCCGAAAAACAGGAAAGCAAACAGGACGACAACGAATAACCGCGTCAAAACCAAAAGGCTGACAACCCGTCAGCCTTTTATTTTTTGCGTATTTAGCGCGGAACAAAAAAACACGCGCCGCTTCGGGCGCGTATTTTTTATATAAAACAAATCGGAAGGAGAGCAAATTAAAATTTCAAAAACAAGCCGTGCTTTTCAAAGTCCGAAACTTTCACTTCTTTCACGTCGTAGCCGTCGTTTTTGATTGCGGATACGATTTTGTCAATGTCGGTGTTGTCGTCGCAGATTATTTCGGTCAAACCCGATACGTGCGACGAGCGTACCTTTTTCACGTCAGCCGCTTTTCTTACGGCGTCGTTCACGTGCGACTCGCACATACCGCATTTCATACCATCTATGTAAAAAGTGATTTTTTTCATATTAAGCCTGCTTTCTTTTTTTCTGCCCTTATTGTAAACCAAAATTTACCGCTTGTCAACAGAATATGAATAAAATTTCACATTTTGTTTATTTGTGTCGTTCAGACAGTCTTTTTGACAGTATATATATTTTGCTTTTTTACCATATAAAAATAATAACGTCTTCCGCCCTTTTTTTCGTTTTACAGAATTGCGGTTTTTATTGTATAATGGTGAAAAGCATCAGGAGATCCTATTATGAAAATTTCAAACGATATAAAATACGTCGGCGTGAACGATAAAAACCTTGATTTGTTTGAGGGACAATACGTCGTGGAAAACGGCATGGCATACAACTCTTACGTCATTATCGACGAAAAAGTCGCTGTGATGGATTCCGTCGACAGATCCTTCGGCGCCGAGTGGCTTGAAAATATCGCGGTCGCTTTGAACGGTCGCACGCCCGATTACCTTGTCGTGCAACACATGGAGCCCGACCATTCGTCAAATATTCTGGCGTTTTCGGAAAAATACAAGGACGCGAAAATCGTGTCGTCCCTTCGCGCGTTCCAGATGATGAAAAATTATTTCGGCACGGATTTTCAAGACAGACAAGTCGTGGTGAAAGAAGGCGACGTTTTGCCGCTCGGAAAACACAACCTGTCGTTTATCGCCGCGCCCATGGTACATTGGCCCGAAGTCATCATGACTTACGACGACTTTGACAAAGTTTTGTTCTCGGCAGACGCTTTTGGAAAGTTCGGCGCACTCGACACCGACGAAGACTGGGCGTGCGAGGCAAGAAGATATTATTTCGGCATTGTCGGAAAATACGGCGCGCAGGTGCAATCGGTTCTGAAAAAAGCGGCGGCGCTCGATATCAAAATCATTTGTCCGCTGCACGGTCCGTGGCTTTTTGAAAACATTCCGTATTATCTCAATCTTTACGATATTTGGTCGTCGTACGGCGTGGAAAGCGACGGCGTTGTCATCGCGTATACGTCGGTTTACGGCCACACCGAAAAAGCGGTGAATCTGCTCAAAGCGGAACTTGAAAACAAGGGTGTGAAAGTGCCCGTTTTCGACCTTGCGAGATGCGATATGGCGGAAGCGGTCGAGGACGCGTTCAGATACGGCAAGCTCGTGCTTGCGACAACGACGTACAACGGCGATATTTTCCCGTTTATGAAAACCTTTATCGAACACCTTGTCGAAAGAAACTTCCAGAACCGCACCGTCGGATTTATCGAAAACGGCTCGTGGGCGCCGCAGGCTTCGCGTATTATGCGCGGCATGCTGGAACAGCAAAAAAATCTTACGCTTCTTGACGCCGACGTCAAAATTTATTCGGCGGTAAGCGACAAAAACGTCGCTGAAATTCAGGCTCTTGCAAGCGCATTGTTGCAATAATACACGGCGGAAATCATGGAAAAGGTACTAATTGCGTCCAACAATATGAACAAAATCCGCGAATTTTCCGAGATGCTCGGGAAAGACGTTCAGGTGCTGTCGCTTCACGACGTCAGCTTCGATGCGGAAATCGACGAAAACGGCGAAACCTTTTTCGACAACGCGCTTATCAAGGCAAAAACGATAAGCCTGTTCCTTCGCGAAAAAGGAATATCCGCGCCCGTATACGCCGACGACAGCGGACTGTCGGTAAACGCCCTTAACGGCGCGCCCGGCGTGCACAGCGCAAGGTATGCAGGCATTCACGGCGACGATAAGAAAAACCGCGATTTACTTTTGAAAAACCTTGAAAATATTACCGACCGAAGCGCGTATTTTATCTCGGTCATCGCCTGCTATTACCCCGACGACACTTACGTTTTCGGCGTCGGCAAAACCTATGGCAGAATCTTGCGGCGCGAAGAAGGAAGCGGAGGATTCGGCTATGACTGCATATTTTATTCGGACGATCTTAAAAAGTCTTTCGGTCTTGCGACGGCGGAAGAAAAAAACGCCGTGTCGCACCGCTACCGCGCGCTGAAAGACGTAATGACAAAAATCAAATAGTCAAAAACATATTAAAACGCCGTGGCGTCTGCCACGGCTTTATTTTTGCAAAAATTAGGTTTTATTGAACGAAAATCACCGCTTAAAGTATATCTTTTATCTCGTCAAGACTTTCAACGTAATAATCCCAAATTTTATTTTCGGGAATATCCGTGCGGTCGTGATTGAACCATACGGTCTTTATCCCCGCGTTCCGTCCGCCTGCAATATCGGCGGTAAGCGAATCGCCGATAAGCACGATTTCGTCCTTTTTCGCATTCGCGTTTTCAATGCAATAATCGAAGTATTCTTTCGACGGTTTCATCGCCCCGACCGCCTCGGAAATAAACAATCCCGAAAAATACTTTTTCATATCGGCTTTTTCAAGGCGGAAATCCTGTTGTTTGAACGGGCCGTTGCTCGTTGCAAAAAGTTTATACTTTCCGCAAAGATACGTCAAAAGTTCGTGCGCGCCCGACACGGGTTCTGCCGACACCGCAAGGAAGTCGTGAAAGACTTCTTCAAACTCGGGCCCGTCGATGCCCTTTATCCCGAACGCGTCGAAAACCAGATTCCACCTGATTTTTTTCAAGCCGTCTTTCGTGAGCGTACCGTCCTCGATTCTTCGCCAAAGATTGTCGTTGATTTTTTTGAAGCACTCAAACAATCCGTTTTCGTAGTGTTTCCCGTATTTTTCAAGCCCTTTCGACATGGCGTACGTCGCGCACACGTCAAAGTCCAGAAGGGTGTTGTCGATGTCGATAAAAACCGTAGTTATCATATTTACCTCAATAAAATATTATCAAATTTTCGCACGATATGCAATCGTAAAACCGCATAAAAAGTTGTAGATTTTTACTATACCCGTATGATATAATATAAGTAATTAAGATTCGGAGGCAATTATGAAAACTTTACTCAAAAACGGTACTATCGTTGACGGCAGCGGCGGCAAGCCGTACGTGTCGGACGTTCTTATCGAAAACGATAAAATCACGAAAATCGCAAAAGACATCGACGCCGCGGACGCCGAAGTTATCGACTGCACGGGCTTGACTGTTGCCCCGGGCTTTATCGACGCGCACAGCCACAACGATTTCTTTTACGACTACGACGACGCGGAAAGGTTTTACGAGCCGTTTATCCGTCAGGGAATCACCACCCAGATCACGGGCAACTGCGGATTTTCGCCGTTCGGCATCGACAAAAACACAAAATATAAGGACAAAGTCGGCGGCGGTCTATTCCACGCCAAAAACCCCGGCAGTTTCAAAGACTTTATTAAAAATGCCGAAGGCAAACTATACGTCAATATCGTCCCCCTTATCGGACACGGCACGACGCGCATAAGCATTTCGGGCTTTGACGCGAAACCGCTCACGAAAGAACAAATCGACGAAGAAATGAAACTCGTCGACGAGGCAATGGAAAACGGCGCGTTCGGCGGAAGTTTCGGCTTTATGTACGAACCCGGCATGTACAGCAAAACGGACGAACTCGTCGCGTTCGCAAAGGAACTGCAAAAGTACGACGGTATCCTGACCATTCACCCGCGCGCGGAGTCGAAAGTCGCGATGGGTTATCCCCTTATCTCGAAACCTCATATCGAAATCGCGCTGGACGAAATCATCGACATTATGGAAAAGTCGAAAGTCAGGACGGAATACAGCCATCTTATTTTTGTCGGTCGTTCGTCGTGGCCGAGCGTTGAACCTATGCTCAAAAAACTGCACGACTACAACGAAAAAGGATATAAAATCGCCTACGACAACTACGCTTTCACTTACGGCGCGTCGGTCATCACAATCGTTATGCCCGCCTGGTATCTCGCAATGAGCAAGGAAGACAGAAAGAAACCTTTCAACCGTTTCAAACTGCGCGTACTCGTGGAAATGTCCAAAAAACTTCTGGGGCTGGATTTCAGCGACTTCACGGTCGCGTACATTTCGGACGACCATAAGGAATACGAAAACCGCACGATTGCGGAAATTGCTGAATCGGAAGGAATATCCGACTTTGACTGCTACTTGAAACTCGTTGATTTGTCGAACGCGCAAGGCAGACTTTACATCGACAAATACTACAACGACGCCATCATCGACAGGCTGATGAAAGACGACCTGTCCATCTTTATGACGGACGCGTGGGTTGAAGAAGCCGGCACGCAAAACGGCGCGACGTATCAGTGCTTCCCGTACTTTTTGGTGCGCGCGAAGAATAACGATATCCCCGTTGAAAACGTCGTAAGAAAAATGACGGGCGCGACTGCGGAACGCTTCAAAATCAAAGACCGCGGGTTTTTGAAAGAAGGTTATTTCGCCGACGTTACCGTTTTCGATTTCGACAACGTGGAAGTAAACCCGAAAGTCCCCGACTTCACCCCCAAAGGCATAAATTACGTTTTCGTCGGTGGCGAAAAGGTTGTGTCAAACGGCGAATATATCTCGAAAACCGCCGGCAAAGTCATACTCAAAAAATAAGGTGGGATAACTATGTGCATCGCAAAAATCGCGTTTAACGCCCTTTTCAGACCAAGTAAACATTTGTTTACGCCAAAAACGCCGTTTGCGGAAAAGGTAATGGGGCCCAATTTCAAGCATTTGTACGACACCAGCTCAGCTGCAAGCAGGCTTGTCAAAACGTGGGACAAGGAAATTATCCCCGTTAACACTTTCGACTCTCTTACGCTTGAAGGCTGGTTTTATACCGCGGGCGAAAACGCGCGCGACACCGCCATTCTCGTGCACGGCTACAACAGCAGCCCCCTGGGCGATATGGCGGCAATAATGCAGTTTTATTTAAGACGCGGCATAAACGTTCTTCTGACAAACAACCGCGGCGGCAAAACGAGCGTCGGCAACAACATCACTTTCGGACTTTACGAAAGGCTCGACACCGCTCTGTGGGTTGACAAACTCAACGAGCGTTTCCCCGACGGCAGCATTATTTTGCACGGTATTTCTTTGGGCGGCGCAACCGTTTGTCTTATGTCCGAAATGACACTGAAAAACGTGAAATGCGTCGTGTCGGATTGCGCCTACACCTCGATCCGCGCGGAATTTGCTCACAGCTCGAAACTCACCATGGGTTTCACGCCGAAAGCCACGCTGGAACGCGTTTATAAACTTTTTGCAAAAGAATTCGGCAATACCGTCGACGACTTCACGCCGCTCAAAGCGGTGCAACACGCAAAATATCCGATACTGTTTATTCACGGCAAGGAAGACCGTTTTATCCCTGTGCGAATGGCGCACGAACTTTACAACGCCTGTTCCTCGGACAAACGCCTGTTCCTTGTGGACGGCGCGGGACACGGCGCGTCGTATGCAAACGCCCCGAAAGAGTACGAATCCGCCGTGATGGACTTTGTAAACGCCCACAAATAAAACTCAACCGAATAACAAAAAAGCCACGGGATTCCGTGGCTTTCTTTTTGTAGTTTTTATAATCGTTATTCGAGTTCGGTTGCGCCGGTGTAAAGTTGATAATACGTACCGTGCATTGCGATAAGTTCGTCGTGGGTGCCACGCTCGATAATTCTGCCGTGATCGAGGACGATGACGCTGTCGGCGTTTCTGATTGTCGAAAGCCTGTGCGCGATGACGAAAACCGTCCTGCCTTTCATAAGGTTATCCATACCTGCCTGAACGATCGCTTCGGTGCGGGTATCGATTGACGACGTGGCTTCGTCCAGAATCATGACGGGCGGATCTGCGACGGCGGCGCGCGCGATACTTAAAAGCTGGCGTTGTCCCTGCGACAGATTTGCGCCGTTTCCCGTGATTACGGTATTATACCCTTCGGGAAGTCGTGTGATGAAGTCGTCGGCGTTTGCAAGTTTTGCTGCGGCGATACATTCTTCGTCGGTGGCGTCGAGGCGGCCGTAGCGGATATTATCCATGACGCTTCCCGTGAACAGGTTGGTGTCCTGCAAAACCATACCCAAAGACCTTCTCAGATCCTTTTTGTTGATTTTATTGATATTTATCCCGTCGTAGCGGACTTTGCCGTCCTGAATGTCGTAAAACCTGTTGATAAGGTTGGTGATTGTCGTTTTGCCCGCGCCCGTTGCGCCGACGAAAGCGAATTTCTGACCGGGTTTTGCGCGAAGGGATACGCCGTGCAGCACGAGTTTGTCGGGGACGTAACCGAAATCGACGTCGTCAAGTTCGATATCCCCTTTGAGTTCCACATAAGTGGTGGTATCGGTTTCTTTGTGGTAATGTTTCCACGCCCAGAGCCCCGTGCGTTTTTCGCTTTCGGCGATATTGCCGTTTTCGTCCTTCGTGGCGTTGACAAGCATGACGTAGCCGTTGTCGGTTTCTTGTTGTTCGTCAATCATATCGAACACGCGCGACGCGCCCGCAAGCCCCATCGTAACCATCGAGATTTGTCCCGCGATGTTGCCGATATTGTTGGAAAGCTGGCGCGAAAGCGACAGGAAGGAAACGAGAACGCCGACCGTCAGCGGATTGAACCCGGTAATACCGACGTTTTTGAACCCGGTATTGAGTTCCGAAATGACCAGAAGTCCGCCGATAAACGCCAGCAATACGTACAGGAGATTGCCCATGTTGCCGAGAATCGGCATAAGGATATTGCCGTAAGTATGCGCCTTTCTGCTGTCGTCGTTGAGTTTATCGTTGAGTTTGTCAAAGCCTTGTTTTGCGGCGTCTTCGTGGTTGAACACTTTCACGACTTTCTGACCGTTTATCATTTCTTCGATATAGCCTTCTTCGTCGGCGACGGCGACCTGTTGCGCGACCATATATTTGCCGCTTGCTCCGCCGATTTTCACGACGACGAAAAGCATAAGCAGTATCACCGCAACGACGATAAGCGTCAGATATACGCTGTACGTCAGCATTACGATGAACACCGCGACCAGCGTGAACGCCGACTGGAACAATACGGGCAGACTGTTGCCGATAAGCTGGCGCACGGCGTCGGTATCGTTGGTATAGGTACTCATTATCGTACCGTGCTTGTGCGTATCGAAATATTTAATGGGCAGGGATTCCATATTGTTGAACATATCTTTTCTGAAATGATACAACGTTCCCTGCGTAATGATTGCGTTAAGTTGGTTGTTTACGACAGAGCCGATAACGCCCAATACGAAAAACAAAACCATCGTCGCGCCCATTCTGACAAGCAGGACGGAAGCCTCGCTCCACGGCATATTCTGCGAAAGTGCTGGCGTAATGACGTCGTCGATGAGTTTCTGCATATAGACGTTGCCGACAAGCATGCCTGCCGATACCATCAGAAGGGTGATGCACATTATGATAATCTGCCAGCCGTAATATTTGAAAAGGTATTTCAAAAGACGGGCAAACGTACCCTTTTTGGCGGATTGCATATTGCGTTGATTTTTCATTGCGGAAGCCTTTTTCATTGTGCGTCGCCTCCTTCTTCGTTGTCGGAGTGGCGGGTTTGCGACTCGTAAACGCTCCTGTATTCTTCACTCGTTTGCATAAGTTCCTCGTGCGTGCCGATTGCGGCGATACGTCCGCCTTCCATCACGATGATTTTGTCTGCGTCCTCAACGGAAGCCACGCGCTGAGCGATGATGATTTTGGTCGTGTCGGGGATTTCTTCCCTGAACGCTTTCCTGATAAGCGCGTCGGTCTTTGTATCGACTGCCGACGTACTGTCGTCAAGAATAAGGATTTTCGGTTTTTTGATGAGTGCGCGCGCGATACAAAGTCTTTGTTTCTGTCCGCCCGAAACGTTCGTGCCGCCCTGCTCGATATGCGTGTCGTAGCCGTCGGGGAACGACTCGATAAATTCGTCGGCGCAGGCAAGACGACATACGCGTTTGATTTCTTCGTCCGACGCTGCGTCGTTGCCCCAGCGGATGTTTTCTTTTATCGTGCCGGAAAACAACACGTTCTTTTGCAGCACCATGGATACCGAATCGCGAAGCGCGACCAGGTCGTAATCCCTGACGTCTTTGTCGCCGACAAGAAGCCTGCCTTCGCTCACGTCGTACAAGCGCGGGATAAGTTGCACAAGGCTGCTTTTGCTGGAACCCGTGCCGCCGAGAATACCCACCGTTTCGCCTGATTTGATTGAAAGGTTTATGTTTTCAAGCGCGTATTTTTCAGCCTTTTCGCTGTATTTGAACGAAACGTTTTCAAAGGTTATATCGCCGTTTTCAACAGTTGTAATGCCGTTTTCGGGGCTTTTAAGCGACGATTCCGTCACAAGAACCTCTTTGATACGGTTTGCGCTTTCAATCGACATCGTCAGCATGACGATCACCGTCGAAAGCATCATCATCGACATCAACGCCATTATCGCGTAGTTGATAAGCGCAGACAAATTGCCGACCGTGAGTTTCTCTCCGTGCGACGTGATTATCGTCTTGGAACCCAAAAACATAATGACCGCGATGACCGTAAAAATGCACAGCATCATTATAGGCCAGGCAAGCGCCATGATACGCTCCGCCTTTGTGAAGTCGTTTCTGACCTCGGACGATACCTTTTCAAACTTTCCTTTTTCATAGTCTTCCCTGACGAAAGATTTCACGACGCGGATCGCCTGCACGTTTTCCTGCACCGACTCGTTCATATCGTCGTATTTTCTGAAAATCTTTCTGAAAAACGGCATTACGAACTTCATCATAAGCGCAAGAGCAAGCATAAGCACGGGCATCGCCGCAAGGAAAACAAGAGCGATTCTCCAATTTATACGGAAGCTGAAAACGAATGCGAAAATCAGCATCAGCGGCGTTCTTATCGCAATGCGGATAATCATCTGATATGCGTTCTGAACGTTCGTAACGTCGGTCGTAAGCCTTGTGACAAGGCTCGACGTCGAAAACCTGTCGATTTCCGCAAACGAGAAGTCCTGAATCTTATAATACATATCGTGGCGCAGATTCCTTGCGTATCCGCACGACGCCGTCGCCGCAAACTTGCCCGCGATAAAACCGCAAACAAGCGACGCAAGCGCCATTGCAAGCAGTATCAGTCCGTATTTGATAATGGGGTCCATGGATATCGACTTGCTGATTTCGTCGATAAGCACCGCCATTACCGTGGGAATAAGCGTTTCCAGCACGACCTCGCCGATGATGAAAATCGGCGTGAGAATCGAGGGAAGTTTATAATCCCTTATACTCTTTTTCAATACTTTTATTGTGTCCATCTATGCTCCTAAAAATTTTAATCGTTGTTGAGATTTCCTTTCAGTTTTTCAAGGATCGCGATAAGCGTTTCGATTTCTTCGTCCGAAATATCTTTCCAGAATTCTTTCCCGACGTCGATAGCGTCCCTGCACGACGATTTCAGAAGCGCGCTGCCCTCGTCGGTAAGATATACGCTTTTCATACGCTTGTCGTCGCTGTCGAACACGCAGGAAACAAGTCCCCTGCTTTCAAGTCCGGAAAGAAGCCCGACGACTGTCGGGTGCGAAACTTCCAGATACGTTTCGACGTCTTTTTGCGTCGATTTCCCGCCCGACTTGTCCAAAAACACCAACAGTCTGTGTTGTGAACAGGTCACGCCGTACTTCTTGAACGTCCTGATTATTTTTTTGTCGGTTTTCTCGCTGATTTGTTTGATAAGAAAGCCGGCGTCTTGTCTTTTATCCATGAAAACTCCGTCGTAAAATGTAGTATGCTACATATATACAACAAAGAAAAAAAATTGTCAATAATTTTTAACTAAAATTCCGTAGGAAGTTACACTTTTTTTTATAAATATCGGTTGCAACCTTTTATAGTGATTATTTTTATAGCAATTATAGTAGTATTTGTTTAATACCTATTTGCCCTTTTTCGACAAGCCTTTTCTCTTTACCTTTTCAAAAGGATTTTTGTTTTTTCCGTCGATATAACATATCAAAACGTACACTGCCGACAACACGACGACCGCGCCGATAAGTACGCCGTACATTGCGCCGACGCTTACTTTGTCGCCAAAAAAATATAAGTTGCAATCAACGCCGTCCTTAACCCCGTCTATTACTTCTTTCGGGAAGCCTTGCTTTGCCATTTCGCCGTAAACGCCATTTAACGAATAATTTCTTAAAAGTGAAGTGCCGTATGTGCCGGGAAGCAGCATAATAAAGTTTTGCAGACCTTTCCCGAAACTCGATATCGGCATATACGCGCCGCAAATAAAACCGTAGCCCGCCGATACTATCGTACCGATGCCCGCAGCCTGCCCCTGTGTCCTTAAAAGCGCATTCACGACGCTTGACAACGCCGTGCCGAAAGCCGTCAGCAGGAACACGTCGACGATAATTAAAACAACATCCGAAAAACTCATATACCAGCCGCTCGCCGCAACGTAAATAAGCCCGGCGGCAGTCGCCGCGTACGTTACGATAAGCGTCGTGAAAAAGGTTCCCGAAAAGTACGACGCCGCGATTACCCATCGCTTTGCGGGCGACACAAGCAAGTCTTTTCTCGCCCCGGTGAGGCGGTCGTTTACCATAAGCGTATTGCTGCAAAACGCAACGGTCACGCAACACACCGCAAGAAGCGACGATACGAGTTCCCCCGCAACCATTCCGCTTATCAGTTTTTCGGGGACGGAAACGCCGTCCGGCAACGCCGCAACAAACGTGTTCCTATAAACTTTTGCCAGAAACGTGACGTACAAGACAAGAAGTATCACGGGCGTGATAAGCGACGTGAAAAACATTCCCTTGTCCTTAAAAAACACCTTTATATTTCGTTTCGTCAACGCAAGAAAAGTCTTCATAACGCGCCTCCTTCGGGCTTTTTGCCCGTGACGGACAAAAACACGTCGTCCATTTTGCCCTTTGTTATTTCAAAATCTGTGAACAGCGCGGGGTTTTTAATAATTAAATCCCGTGCTTCTGCCGTGTCTTTCACGGACACTCTGAACGCGTCCCTGATTTTTTCGTACGGAAGCCCCAACGCCTTGACTTTTTCTTCTTCTGCGTTATAAATCGTAACGAAGTCGCCGGTGTACTCGTTTTTGAGCGAAAGCGGCGTTCCTTCCGCCGCGATTTTACCTTTGTCGAGTATCACGACGTAGTCGGCGTCCGCCGCCTCTTCCATATAATGCGTCGTGAGAAACACCGTCATATTCCGACTTTTACGAAGGTTTGTTACGACGTTCCAAAGGAGTTTGCGCGCTTCGGGATCGAGCCCCGTCGTCGGTTCGTCCAGAATTAAGATTTTCGGATTGTGAATAAGTGCGCGCGCCACGTCGACTCTTCTTTTCTGTCCGCCCGAAAGTTTTTCAAACGTTCTCGGCAACAGTTCTTTGAAGTCCAGCATTTCGGAAAGCGCGGCGATTCTTTCTTTTGCCGCTTTCCCCGTGATATCGTATAAACTCGCGCGGGACGTAAGGTTGTCTTTGACCGAAAGTTTCGCGTCAAGCGCGGACGTCTGATATACGACGCCGATTTCTTTCGTAATGTTTTTCATATCGTTATCGACGTTCATACCGTCGATTATCACCTCGCCGCCGTCTTTTGAAAGGGTGCCGCACATTATGGATATCGTCGTTGATTTTCCCGCGCCGTTCACGCCGAGAAACGCAAACAACTCCCCTTCCTTCACGACAAGCGACAAGTCGTCGACGGCGTGCACGTCCTGAAACGATTTGTCAAGGTTTTTAATTTCGATAATATTTTTCATTCTTTTTATACAACCTGCCCTACGTTTTTACGGTAAGTCTTGTAAAAGGGGAAACCCTTTGCGGACTTCCCCAAATTATCTTTTAACGGCGGAATTTACTTTTGATCGCGGTCGAAAGCCTCGATTGCGGCAAGCGCGATGTCAAGTCCCAGCGCAAACGTTTCGGGTATCATCTGGTCGGGCGTGTCGCGACGATTGTGATAATACGGCGCGTATTTCGGATTTTGTCCGGCAACCGCCGCCGCCTTGAATCCGCCCCTTGAAAACGCCGCCGCGTCGGACGCGCCGAAAGGCACTACGCCGTGAGGCAACGGGTGATTTACGTCGGGATCATTGCACGCTTCGTCCAGAAGCGCAACGACTTCGGGGCTGTTTTTCACCATGCCCGTCATGTCGCGGTGATAAATCGTCATATAGTCATAGTCGCGCATCGTGTCGAAAGCGACGATGTACGTTTCGACGTCCTTGTTTTCGCCTTTATGGCGTTTCGTGAATGCGGTTGCGCCGCGAAGCCCCGCTTCTTCACTGCCCGTAAGCAATGCACAGACTTCGGTGTTTTCATATCTGATTCCGCTTTCTTTCAGGCATTTGAGCGCGGACACTGCGATGAATACGCCCGTAAGGTTGTCGTTTGCGCCGGGGGACAGCACCTTAAAGTTGCATACGAAGAAAAGTCCGATGTACGCAACGACGGTGCATGCGGCGAAAATCACACTCCAAAGCGGGGTAACGCCTTTTGCGATATTGATTGAAAAAATGACGATCGACGCGAGCGCGCACAACAAATCGACTGCAAGTACGCCGACCATGACTTCCTGTCTTATCTTCATAAGCGTCCATTCGTACGCGCTGTCGGTGTGGCCGTTGATGATGATACGGCGTTTTACGTCGCCCGTCGGTTTATACTTCGCATATACGTTGCACGACGTCGTTTCCGGCAAAAATTTGTCGATGAACGGCACGTAGAACAAGAATTCCAGCACGACGATGACAATGGACAAAACCGCAAGTACCAGCGAAATTATCCTTACCGCAAGCGTCAGCGCGGGATTGCCGACAAGCGTCAGCAACTGCAAAAGCGCGCCGATAATCAAAAATACGCCGATGATTTTCGTGAACCCGACAAGCGCGTGTCGCGACACTTTGAAATCTTCGATTGCGCTTTCGTCCGCCCAGCCGTTGGTGTCGATCTGGTTTTTGATCCATTCCTGGGCTTCCCGTTCTTTCGGCATGCCCGATTCGCGCGGGCCGATGTTGGTGCAGATGTCCGTGATTGCGTTCATGCTGTAATCGACGGCGTTTTTCCGTATCTCTTTTGATACTTTCATGACAATTCTCCTTTTTTCGGACGGTTTTGTCCGTTATCCCTTTTTATTCGTTAATAAGCGACAGCACGTCGCTTGCAACCTGATTTAATCCCGTGTTTTCTTTCAGGACGTTCAGCCCTTTGAGTGCGCGAATGGCCGCGTCGATATCGTCGGGGAAAATGCTGTCAGAAAACACTTTTATGTCCTTGATTACGCCGCCCGACAGCGTGAAACTCACGTCGGCGTATCCCCAGGAAAACCTTTTGTACTTATGACTTTGAAGTTTCACGTCCTTTCCGTACAGCCATAAATCGTCGGAATATTTTTTGTAAAATTCGTCGGTTTTCTTTTCGTCCACGGCGGAATTCTCCGTCAGCCGCCCGTATTTCTCGGTTAAAACGTCTTTCATCGCCTGCTTTACGGCTTCGACGTCGATACTTTCGTCAAGGTCGTGAAGATTTACAACGCGCGACTTCACGCTCGCAACGCCCTTGCCTTCCAGTTTGTCGGGTTTCACGTTCAGAAAGTCGCTCATTTTCGACGTGTCGGCGGATATTAAAATCGTGCCGTGATGCAACGCCGCCGTCTGTGTTTTGAGATATGCGTTGCCCGAAAACTTCCGCCCGTCGATGACGATGTCGTTTCGTCCGTTGACTTCCGCAAAAAGCCCGAGTTTTTTCACCGCGCGGATAATAATATCGTTGTTCTCGTTCACGTCGTAATCCGAAAGACTTGTTATGAACGAGAAATTGAGATTGCCTTTGTCGTGGAAAACCGCGCCGCCGCCCGTCGGACGCCTGGCAAGGAAACCGCCTGCGTCGTGGAGTTTTTTAATATTCACGTCAAGGTATGCGTTCTGGTGTCTTCCGATGACGACCGTGTTGTCGTTGCGCCAAAGATATACGATAAGTTCGCCGTCTTTCGCCGCGTCCATAAGCGCGCTCTCGACAGCAAGATTGTAATGCGGATTAAACCCGCTTGTTTCAATATATCTTACTTTATCGTACGTTTTTGCCATATAAACAAGTTATTTTGCGGTATTATTTGATTTCAAACAAACCTTCGCGCACTACTTCGCAAACGGTCGGATGCGGGAAAACGAGTTTTTTCGCGCGGTCGATATCCACCTTCATATCAATAAGATTCGACACTGCCACGATATATTCGGACGCATAATTTCCGACGACGCTCGCGCCGATAAGCACGTTGTTATCTTTGTCGTAAACAAGTTTCAGAATACCGGTGTAGTCGGTGTTTTCCGCGATATATCTGCCCGAATACATTAAGGACAGCTGCACCTCGTCGACGTTTATTCCCTTTTCGATCGCCGCCGAAAGCGTGTATCCCGCCGAAGCGACTTCGGGAGTCGTGTATATAACAGACGGTATGGAGTCGTAATTCATTTCGTCGGGAACGTTAAGCATATTGTTTACGGCGACTTCGCCTTCTCTGTACGCCGTGTGTGCAAGCATCGACTTTCCGTTGACGTCGCCCGCGGCATAGACGTTTTCGACGTTTGTTTTAAGACGGCTGTCGGTAACGATTGCGCCGCGCTCGGTTTCAACGCCGATGTTTTCAAGCCCGAATCCCGTTACGTTTGCGCGACGACCGACCGACAACAAAATTTTGTCGGCAAGTATTTCTTCTTCGCCGTTTTCGGTCTCGACGACCGCGCCGTTTTCGGTAATTTCTTTGACCTTTGAAGAAAGACGGAATTTTACGCCCTTCTTTTCAAGCGCTTTTTGCAAAACCGCGCTAACTTTTTCGTCGGTTGCGCCCGCGATCTTCCCGAGCATTTCGACAACGACGACGTCGCTCCCGACCGACGAATAATAATCCGCCATTTCAAGTCCGATTACGCCGCCGCCCATAATAAGCATGGTTTTCGGGATTTCGACAAGGTTCAGCGCCTCGCGGTTGGTTATCGCAAGCCCGCTTTCAATCGCTTTGTCGACGCCCGGGTTTTTCGGGATAAACGCGCTGCTTCCCGTTGCGATAAGTAAAAATTTTGAATTATATCCGACGTTTTCGGATTGTACGACGACGCCGTTCTCGTCGCGGCAAAGTATTTTCGCTTCCGACTTTACGACGGTAACTCCCGCGCCCTTCAATTTCGCGCGCACACCCGTTACAAGACGTTTCACGACCTTGTTTTTTCTGTCGACGACGGCTTCTTGCGATACTTCGCCGTCGCCCGAAAACTTCACGCCGTAATTTTCGCCGTGCTTAGAATAATTCAGAACTTTCGCGCTGTTCAATAATGTTTTACTGGGAACGCAGCCTTCGTTCAGGCAAACTCCGCCGAGTTCGTTTTTTTCAAACAATACGACGGACAATCCTTTTGACGCGGCGTATGCCGCGGCGTTGTATCCGGCAGGACCGCCGCCGAGTACCGTCAAATCAAAATTTTCCATAAACCCTCATAATTTTCGTAATATATTCATTGTACGGGATAAGCGACGAAAAGTCAATTTATTGACTTTACGAAAAAAATTCATTTGCTGTCATATTGACTGTCATTTTGACTTTTGTTGAAAATTTTGCGCTTGACAACCGCCTTTTTTGGATATATCCTTATATTTATGAAAACAGCAGCAATAATACTGAACACTCCCGACGAAATCGGGGAAATTACAGAGTCCGACGTTATTTGCGCCGATAACGGATTAAGCCGTATTCACGTTACCCCCGTTGCGGTCGTGGGCGACCTGGACAGCCTTGAAAACCGCAAGGACGGTTTGAACTACGTCGTCTTCCCGAAGGAAAAGGACGAGACCGACGGGCAGCTTGCACTTCTTTACGCAAAAAGCGCGGGTTACGACGCCGTTACCATTTACGGCGCAACAGGCGGCGACATAGGTCAGATTCTCGGCAATATCGGCCTACTGAAATATGCAAAGGACATAAAAATCGACGCCCGTATTTCGGGCGTCGGATTCGATATTAAACTTCTTGAAGGAAAGGTTTCCGACACGGCTTTTGAAGGCCAGAAAATTTCGCTGTTTCCGTTTTTCGGGGACGCGCTGGTCACAAACAGCCGCGGGCTTTATTATCCGCTTGAAAACCTTCTTCTTTCCGCAGGCACAAACCGCGGTCTTTCCAACGTTGCGACGGCAAACGAAATCTCGTTCACCGTCGAAAGCGGAATTTTACTTATGATTAAATATTATTAAGCGGCTTTGCCGTCCGCGTTTTCGTCGGACGTGTTGCTACTGCGGGCTTTCCAACGTTGCGACGGCAAACGAAATCTCGTTCACCGTCGAAAGCGGAATTTTACTTATGATTAAATATTATTAAGCGGCTTTGCCGTCCGCGTTTTCGTCGGACGTATCGCCACTTTCGATTTCGTCGGCGGATTCTTCCGTCGATTTTTCGTTTACAAGTCGCACGAAACTCTTACTGCTGAACAGCAACAGCGCAACGACGATAACGATTGCGACGTCTGCGAACGTGAACGTGTTGTACAAAAATCCCCACGCTGCCGCAGAATAGCCCGAGGGAGCGTAAGATGCGAATGCGAAAATGCCCGAGAACACGTGCGAGAAGTAACGAAGCGTACCCGCAAGAATTGCGCCGACCGTAAATGCGGCAGCGGGCTTTTTGATGACGTTGAGTTCCTTGAAAATTCCCGCAAGTCCCGTCATTGCAAAAGCGATCGGGTAATCCAGGAAGAACTGTGCGGGGTGGATAATCCACGGATCCTGTATTGCCTGCAACACGCCGTAAATCGCACCGACGATAATGCCTTTTCTTATGCCGAACATATACGAAAACAGCATAAGCGGAAGCATCGACGCAAGGGTTACCGAGCCGCCCTGCGGCAACGCGAAAAACTTTACGTAAGAAAGCGCGAAAGAAAGCGCGACGGAAATTGCGGCATAAGCCATCTCACGCGTGGTGAACGGACCGTTGCGTTTCGAGAAAACGGTTGCGGCGACGACAAGGATAAGAACAAGCACGATTGCGCTGATATAAAGCCCTGCCTGCGACACACCTTCGTAATCTCCGCCGACTTTTTTGAAGTGCACCGCCAAAAACGCAATACTCACAATCACGGGGATTAAAATCAAAAACAACGCGATAAACTTAAACTTACGCATAAACTCGGGTTTTACCGTGTTTATTACGTAGCCCGCCGCGACCAGCGCGAACGCCACGATAACAATGCTCATTATCGGCCAGAAAACTTCTTTTACAAAACTTCCGCCCTGAACGTCGTCGCTGATTTTTAAGGTAAGCATCGTAACTACGAAAGTCGTCGCTACGCCGAAAACGAAATACTTCACGCTCTTCATAAACGGTTGAAGTTTTTCGGGCTTCGCTTTCTTCAAAAAGATTGCGGCGATTACAACAAGCGCGACAAGCACGATTGCAAAGTAAAAAGCCGTAACACTGAGTTTCGACACGGTGTCGAGAGTGTTGAACGGCTCTTTCAGAATTGATGTGAATTTCATATTCGCTCCTTTGCCGGGAGGAACTTTTCTCGTTAGAATAAAAAATCCCAAAGCGATTACTTTGAGAACGAGTGGACTGGCTTCCTTTCGTGAGTTCTAACTCAATCAAGTTCAGAGGGTGTAATCTCAGGCGCGACGCGCCACCCCTAGCAATTAAATGTGATACCTAAATCTTACAATCAAATGAAAATACTGTCAAGGGTTTTGAAAACGATTTGCAAATATTCAAACATTATTGTATAATCGTTCAGAGGTGGATTATGAAAGTTGCAGTTATTACGGGCGCATCCCAAGGAATCGGGAACGCCATTGCGAAAAAATTCTCGGAAAACGGATACCGCGTATTCAATTTGTCCAGAACGCCGGCAGAAGGCATCGAAAGCATAAAAACCGACGTGTCCGACCGTGAAAACGTGTTTGACTCGATCGGCGAAGTCGTAAAACGCGCGGGGCGTATCGACGTCCTTGTCAACAACGCGGGATTCGGCATTTCGGGCGCGGTCGAGGATACCGACGAAAGCGCGGTGCGAAAGATTTTTGACGTCAATTACTTCGGCACGCTGTTCGCGACGCAGGCGGTTATCCCCGTTATGCGCGAAAACGACGGCGGCACGATAATCAATATGTCCAGCGCGGGCGCGCCTTTGTCGCTGCCTTTTCAGTCGTTTTATTCCTGCACGAAATCGGCGGTGTCGTCGCTTTCCGAGGCACTTCGTATCGAACTTAAACCGTTCAACATAAAAGTTTCGACAATCCTTCCCGGCGACGTCAAGACGGAATTCACCGCCCGCCGCGAAAAGAACAAAAGCAACAGCGTTTATTACGGCGAAAGAATCGACAAATCGGTTGAAAAGATGGAGCGCGACGAACAAAACGGAATGTCGCCGTCGGTCATCGCGAAAATCGCCCTGAAAATCGCAAAAACAAAAAATCCGCCCGTGTACGTCGTTGGCGGCACGTCGTATAAACTGCTTGTGGGACTTTCAAAAATCTTGCCGAAACGTCTTGTCGTATGGGCAATCGGAAAACTTTACGGATAAAATAAATGACAAAAAAACTGCAACGGGCGTTGCAGTTTTTTATTTGCTTTTTCAAAATTTATTTTTCGCTTAGTCCTTCTTTTTCTTTTTGGCGTAGCTTTTCACCGCGTACGCGATGTTGGTCATATGGTCGGCGACACGCTCCGCGTTGGACGAAAGACTCAGATAAATCGCGCCGACTTCGGGCGTACATTCGCCCTTGTTCATACGCTCGATATGGTGTTCGCCCATTTCTTCTTTTTGTCTGTCGACGCTTTCCTCGTACTCGTTCACCTTGTCGATATAATCAAGAGTGACTTCCTTATACGTCTTCATTACCTCGTCGTAAAGGTTTGTAATCGTCGCTTTAAGCGTCTGAATTTCGGAAATAGCCTTCGGCGAGAACGTGAGTTTGTCCGCCTCCATCTTTTCGGCGTATTCCGAGATATTTTCGGCGTAGTCGCCGATACGCTCGATATCGCTTACGGTGTGATACGACGTACTGATTAAGATTTTGTCGTCTTCCGAAAGGTCGACCTGCGACAATTTCACAAGATATTTCGTGATTTCACGGTTAAGGAAGTTCAGACATTTTTCGTTTTTGGCAATTTCGTCGATGACGTCGGACACTTTGCCGACCATAACCGCATCCATACATTTGTCGAAGTTTGATTTTGCGATTTCCGCCATATTTTCGATTTCGTTTTTAAGCTGCGCGACCGCAACCGGGGGCGTTCTCAACAAGCGTTCTTCCAGAAAGTACAGGTGCGGCTCGTCGTTTTTGTCGTCCGTTTTTCTCTCGGGAACGATTTTTGAAACGAACTTCACAAGCAGGTTCATAAACGGCAACAGTACTATGGTGGTGGTTACGTTGAAGAAAGTGTGCAAAAGCGCAATTCTCATCGCGGGACTTTTAATCGGCATAAACATCTTCGTAAACACGCCGGAAATGCTCACAAGTCCGAATATCGTCACGCCGATCACGTTAAACATAAGGTGGATTACGGCGGTGCGACGCGCGTTCGTACTTGTGCCGACCGATGCGATAAGCGACGTAATACACGTTCCGATATTGCTTCCCAAAATTATGTACAGCCCTTGCTCAAACGACAACAGCCCTGCTACCGACATCGTAACGACGATACCGCTGACCGCCGACGACGACTGGATAAGCGCAGTGAACAAAATACCGAACAATAACAGCAACGCAGGGTTTGAAACCTTTGTAAGGAACGCGCTGATTTTGTCCGACTTCGAGAAAATATCCATGGAACTTGTCATAACCGAAAGCCCGACGAATATCATACCAAGCCCGGTGATAATGCCGCCGATTTTTTTGACCTTGTCCTTTTTGGTCAGCATTATTATCAATGCGCCGACGCCCGCAAGAGCCGCGAAAATTACCGTAAGGTTGACGTTTGCAAACCCGCCCGCGCCAAGCGCAACGATAAGCGCGGTCGACGTCGTTCCGATATTCGCACCGAAAACAATCGACGCGGCTTGCGTCAGTGTCATCAGTCCGCTGTTGACGAAACCTATCGCCATAACCGTGACCGCCGCGGAACTTTGTACGACCGCCGTCGTCACCGTTCCTATGCCCACCCCGATAAGTTTCTTATTCGATATTTTGGCAAACATTCGCTTGATTTCGTTACCGGCAACCATTTCAAGGCTGTCGCCCATCAACTTCATTCCGTAAAGAAAGACGCCGATACCGCCAAGCAGGGACAAAAACGCATAAAATATGTCAAGCCAATTCATTTCAATTTCGGTTGGACAAAATTTGCCCGATTCTCTCCATTATAATAATTTACTTTCTATATTATATATAATATATTGATTTATGTAAAACAGATTAGGTTGTTTTCAACCATAAAATTTTGCGATTCAAAAAAATTTTTTGCGGTTTTCATTCACGTTATGCGACAGTTTTATCAATCATGACAAAATGTTTCTATCGCACGGCTTTCATTAAAAATTTATTATAAACGCCGCAATAAATAATTTTTTCGACTTTTTGTTTTGTTGCTCATTTCGTTTGACATATTTCGCCTTATTCAATATAATAATTGAGCATTGATAAAAACGCTGCTGTGGCTCAGGCGGTAGAGCACATCCTTGGTAAGGATGAGGTCACCAGTTCAAGTCTGGTCAGCAGCTCCACTAAAAAACACACCATTTCGGGTGTGTTTTTTTAATTTGTGCGAAGTTTGTTTGCACAAATTTGTGCGATTTATTTCAAAAATCGCACGTGGAGCCTGTCGTCTGCGCTCGATGCCTTTTCTTGCAAGCAATCCCTCATCTTCGCTTGCCGTCTGAATTATCCCGCCAAACTTCACGACGCTACGGCGTGCCGTTTTTTGTGTGCGTTCCGCACACCGTTGCAAAAACTTTGCAGGCGGGTTCGTCGTCTGCGTTCGAGGCTTCCTCTTGCCAGCAATTTCAGCCTCTTCACTTGCCGTCATCAGCTCTATGGTTTATTTGGTCATAGGAGCCTGTCGGCGGCGGTATTGTTTGTTTGGTTTTTCAACTTGAAGATATCGTGGATTTTCCTTTAATACATCGTCCTTATGGTTTTATCGTTCAGTTTTTGATGATAAACACCGGGAACGGCGGATCGTTCGTCCAATTATAAAAATCTAGTTTCAAGACCTGATATTTCGACGAATCGAGCGTTTTAAGATACGGCAGCAGTGCGTCTCTTTCCTCGTAGCCCGAGTCGCCGCCGTAATAAACGCTCACGCACATTAAGCCGCCATTCTTCAAAAGTCCGAGTCCGCCCTCGATTGCTTTTATCGTGGACTCTGCGTGCGTGAAAACGCTGTGATCGCCCGACGGCAGATATCCGAGGTTGAAAACAATGCACGATACGCTGTCCTCAATAGCGTACTTTGTCATATTTTCGTGCGATTCAAGGTGGACGTCCGCCGTTTGTCCGCGGCTTTTCAGAAGGTTTTCGGTGCTGTCCACGGCGTCTTTCTGCACGTCGAAAGAAATAACTTTCCCGCTGTCCCCGACAAGCGAGCATAAAAACGACGTATCGTATCCGCGCCCTGCGGTTGCGTCGATAACGACGTCGCCCGCGCCGACGAATTTCCTTATTGTTTCGTGTACAATTGTCAAAGCATTCATATTTTTATTATATCACATCGTGGCGTTTTGACAATAAATAAGGCCGTCCGAAGACGACCTTTTTAACGTTTTTGAAATTATCTTTCTTCCCTGAAATAGGAAAGCCCCAGCGATGCAGGCGGCTGCGTCTCGCGTTTATTAAAGAACGAAATAATAATAAGGACGAGAGCGGTTGCAACGTAAGGAATGATTTTTACAAGTTCTTTTTCGGCAAGGCTTACGCCCGTAATGTAGTTGGGCATAATGTACAAAAGACCGAAAATGAACGAGCCGATAATACAAAGTCCCGGGCGCCACAATGAGAAGATAACAAGCGCGACTGCAAGCCAGCCAAGCCCTTCGATAACGTATTCAAGCGATCCGCGCGTGCAGTCAAGAAGGTAAAACGCGCCGCCGATACCGGAAATTGCCGAGCCGATTATACAGGCAAGGTATTTATATCTGATGACGTTGATACCCGCCGCGTCCGCCGCCGCGGGGTTTTCGCCGACCGCTTTTAAGTTAAGTCCCGTTTTGGTGCGGTTCATAAAAATTGCGACAAGCACCGTGATAATTATACCGACGTACACCAAAACGCCGTGCGACAAGAACATTTGTGAAAACCAGTTGTTTTCGACCTCACCGAAGAACGGCGCGGTGAACACTTTGCTTACTTCGTAAAACGTCGTGCCCTCGTTGCTCATCATCGAGCCCCAGAACCCAAGTACGCCCGCACCAAACGTTGTAATGGTAAGTCCCGTGACGTTCTGGTTGCATCGAAGGGTAATCGTAAACAATCCGTAAACGACGCCCATCATTGCGCCGAACAGCATTGCCATAAGAATTGCGACAAAGACGATTCCGCCGGCTGCAAGCCCTGCGTTTTTTGCAAGGTTTGCGCCAAGACAGCCGCCAATTGCGCCAAAGCACATAACGCCGGGGATTCCCAGATTAAGGTGTCCGGATTTTTCGATGATAATTTCGCCGGTCGAGCCGAAAAGGAAAACAATACCGAATTTTATTGCCTGAGTTATTAACGTAACAAACATATTACTTATCCTCCTCTGCGACAACTTCCGCTTGTTTTTTCTTTTTGAAGCATGCGGGAATTTTGAAATATTTTTTGTTGAACATTATCTTATAGTTGATAAAGAACTCGCTTGCGATGATAAAGAAGAAGAACACGCCCGCAAGCATTGAGGGGAACGACGCACCAAGACGCGCATACGTTGAAACTTCTGCCGCGCCCTTTTGTACGAACACAACCAAAAACGACGTCAACACCATCGCAAACGGATTGAACTTTGCAAGCCAGGAAATAAGAACGCCCGTAAAGCCTCTGCCGTTGACGGTATATTTGCTGTTCAAGTCAAGGTTTGTCGCGCTGACAAGAAGGAATCCCGTGATACCTGCGATAATACCGCAAAGAATCAACGTACGAATGATAACTTTTTTGCTGTTGATTCCGATATAACGCGCCGTATTTTCGCTTTCGCCGACAACGGTAAGTTCATAGCCGTGCTTGCTGAAACGAAGATATATGTACATCAGAATCGTAATAACCGCCGCGATGATGATTTTAAGAATGAATTCGTTATCTCCGATTGAGCCGACAACGCCCTTCGTAAACGTCAGCGTACCGGTGCCCGTCGACGCAACGCTTTTAATAAAGTATTCCGTAAGACATACCGCAATATAGTTCATCATAAGCGTCAAAAGCGTTTCGTTGGTGTTCCATCTCGCTTTGAATATTGCAGGAATCATCGACCATAACGCGCCGAATACCATCGCAACGACAAGCGACAGAACAATCGTACCCGCGTCGCTTGATTTGCCGCCCATAAAGTTTATGACGACAGCGCAACCGAGCGCGCCCATAAGGATTTGTCCTTCGCCGCCGATGTTCCAGAATCTCATTTTGAAACACGGAGTGACCGCAAGCGCGACCAGCAAAAGCAGTGCCGTTTCATGGAAAAGTCCCCAGACACGTCTTGGGGTGCTGAATGCGCCGCCGAAGAAGTTTTTGAAGAAGAAACCCATGTCTTTTTTCGTGATTGCCGTAGTGATAATCGCGCAGGCAAGGATTGACAATGCAAAAGCGATAAGGCGGATAAGCCACGCTTTTTTCCTGTCCATATCCACGCGTTTTACAAGGTGCGCGACGGGTTCGTGAACTGTTTTACGCATTGTGTCCCTCCTTTACTTCATCGTCAAATATTTCGACTTTTTCGGGCATACTTGTCATAAGAAGCCCGACTTGCTCTTTCGTGCAGTTTCTCGCGTCAACAATGCCGCTGACTTTTCCGCCGCACAAAACCATGATTCTGTCCGAAAGCGCAAGCAGTACGTCCAGATCTTCGCCGACGAAAATAACGGCGACTCCGTTTTCTTTTTGTTTGTTGAGCAAATTATAAATAACGTAGGACGAGTTGATGTCCAGCCCCCTTACGGGATAAGCCGCCATAAGGACGGTAGGCGCGGACGCGATTTCGCGACCGACCAGAACTTTTTGCACGTTTCCGCCCGAAAGTTTTCTGACGGGAGTTTTCACGGAAGGCGTCACAACTTCCAACTCTTCCACGATATTTTCCGCAAGGTCGTGCGGGGTTTTTCTGTCCAGAAACATCGAATGACCTTTGCCGTAAGAACGAAGCATCATGTTGTCCGTCAAGTCCATATTCCCGACAAGTCCCATGCCCAGACGGTCCTCGGGAACGAACGAAAGTCTTACGCCCAATTCTCTGATTTGCGTGGGGGATTTCTGCCTTAAATCGACTTCTTTATTGTTGTCTTTGGGATCGAAGTAAGTGACCGTTCCGCCTTCCAGACGTTGAAGTCCCGCGATTGATTCCAGAAGTTCGCGCTGACCGCTGCCCGCGATACCTGCGATACCCAGAATTTCGCCCGAACGCGCCGTGAACGACACGTTGTCAAGCGCAAGTATTCCTTCGCGGTTTTTGCAGGTGAGCCCGGAAATCGTGAGCCTTTCTTCTGCGTTGACGGGGATTGTTCTGTCAATATTAAGTTCGACCTTTTCGCCGACCATCATTTCCGTCAACGAACTTTCGGTTGCGTCTTTCGTATCGACGGTGCCGATATATTCGCCTTTTCTTAAAACGGCGACTCTGTCCGAGATTTCCAGTACTTCGTTGAGTTTGTGCGTAATGATGATAATGGACTTTCCGTCGTCGCGCATTTTCCTTAAAACGTCAAAGAGTTTTTTGGTTTCCTGCGGCGTCAGAACGGCGGTAGGCTCGTCCAGAATAAGGATATCCGCGCCGCGATACAACGTCTTGATAATTTCGACGGTTTGTTTTTCGGAAACGGACATATCGTAAATTTTCTTTTTGACGTTGATATCGAAGCCGTACTTATCGACGATTTTTTGTACGATTCCAACGCGATTTCTCGACAAATGGTTGAATTTGATTTTCTTGCCGAGTTTTACAAAAGGAAGTGCCGCGCATTTTAAGGCGCATTTTATTTTTTCGGCAGGTTTGTCGCCAATCCTAAATTCTTTGACGGGCGAACGCTCGTCATCGGCGTCAACGACAATGCCGTAGTCGTCAAGTTTATCTTTGTATTCTTTCGATTTTTCACGGATACTGAACGGGGGCATCTTTTCGCCAAGAATAACGTTGTCCGCCGCCGTAAAGATGTCAATCAGCTTAAAATGCTGATGGATCATTCCGATGTGGTATTTATAAGCGTCCTGCGGAGAACGAATCACGACCTCCTTCCCGTCGATGAAAATTTCACCGCTGTCGGGGAAGTATATGCCCGCAATCATATTCATAAGGGTGGTTTTACCGCTTCCGTTTTCGCCAAGAAGCGACAAAATTTCACCGCGCCTGACGTCCATGCTGACGTCATTGTTCGCAACGACCGCGCCGAACCGTTTAGTAACGTTTCTGAGTTCGATAGCGTTGTTTTGTCCCATATAACTCTCCAAAAATGGCGATTATTACGCCGAAAAAAAAGGGTTAAGGCGGGACGATTGTCCCGCCGAAATCCTATTCTGTTGTTGTAAATTAGTACTTCTCGTTGAGAAGCGTGATGCCGTCGATACGAACGTCAAAGTAAGGTGCCGAACGATGTTTGGATTCAAAGAAAACGCCGTTTTCAATGACTTGCGTGTCGGCTTTGTTGTTATCTTTGCCGGTGCCGTCGTCTTCAAAGTTTACGTTTGCCATATATGTTTCAAGTTTCGTGCCGTTAACGGTGAAGGTGGCGGTGTCGAAAACATTAAGGGTGCCGTTCATAAGTTTTGCCTTAATGTCAGCAACTTTTGCCGCAGTGTCAGCGGTTGCTGCCGTACCGAAAGCGGTAAGTTCTACGGAACCGGTTGCGATAGTGCCTGTCCAGTCCTTAGCAACGTTTGCTTTATTAACGTCGCCTTTGGCGTTTACGATTTGTTCAGCAAGGTATTTGTAGTAAGGTGCCCAGTTGATTCTGGAAGAAACGATGAACGTTTCGGGGCATGCTTCGAAAGTGCTGCCGTTGTAAGATACGTTGGGAACTTTTGCTGTTTCACAAGCGTTAGGTGCGCCCATGGAGTCAGCGTGTTGGCTGATAAGTTTGCAACCTTTACCAATGAGCAAGTTTGCTGCTTCCTTTTCACCGGTTTCATCATACCAGCTGCCGGTAAATTGAACGTCCATCGTGACGGTCGGGCAGACGGATTTTGCGCCAAGGTAGAAGGAGGTGTAGCCGGAGATAACTTCCGCATAGGTGTATGCGCCGACGTAACCCATTTTGGCTTCTTCTGCGGTGAATTTGCCTGCTGCGATCATTTCATTGAGTTTCAAACCTGCGGCAACGCCTGCGAGGAAACGACCTTCGTAAATGGAAGCGAATGCGTTGACAAAGTTAGGAAGATTTTCGGTGTGAGCCCTCGTTCCGGTTGCGTGTGCAAACAAAACTTTGGGAGCTTTTTTTGCAGCTTTCAACATATATGCTTCGTGACCGAAAGAGTCAGCGAAAATGATGTTGCAACCTGCGTCGACAAGGTTCATGGCTTCCTGATAGCAAGTATCGTCCTCGGGGATACCGGTTTTGATGATGACCTGATCGTCGCGAAGACCGAGTTCGCGTTGAACTTCTTCCATCGCCGTGATGAAGTTTTTGTCGTACGTGCTGTTTTTGTCATGCAAGCAAAGCATACCGATTTTGATGTTCGAATAATCGACTTCTCCGCCGTCGTCTTTCTTACATGCGGTAAGACCGACTGCAAGTGCTGCAACTATCGCTACAACAAGGAAAATTGCAAGAATTTTTTTCTTCATTATGAAACCCTCCATATATTTTGCCGTATGGCATTTTTTAACTTAGTTTTTCCTGAAAGTGACGCCGTCGTCCGACATACTTTCGATAATCGCAAGGCTTTCGATGCGGACGCCCTGCTCTCTCAACTCGTCCCCGCCTTTCTGGAAGCCCTTTTCGATGGCAATCGCGCACCCGACAAGAGTCGCGCCCGCCTGCTCGATCAATGCGATAAGCCCGCGCAACGCCTCGCCGTGAGCAAGAAAATCGTCGACGATAAGCACGCGGTCGGAAGAATTCAGAAATTCCTTTTCAACCATTATCGTGTTTACGTTGCCGTGGGTATAACTTTTGACTTCCGCAGAATAAACGTCCTTTGAAATGTTGGCGGTTTTACTTTTCTTAGCAAAAAGCACCGGGACGTGCAAGTACATAGCTGCATAGCATGCAATTGCGATTCCCGATGCTTCTAAGGTCAGAATTTTGGTAACTTGGTCGCACTTATAGAGTGAGTAGATTTCCTTGCCGATTTCCTCCATCAAAGTATCATCTATAAGATGATTGAGAAAACCTCCAACTTTTAACACCTCTCCGGGGAAGACTTTACCGTCCCTGAGGATGCGTTCCTCCAAAAGTTTCACTCTGTACCCCAATATAATGTGGTTGGCGTCGGTCGAAAACACTTTATTTTGTGTTTTTTGGCTTTCCGCCACCTGTAAGATAGTGCCATTATAACCAAAACGACAAAATGTGTCAAACGAAAATCGCCACTTTTGAACATTATTTTCAACTTCTTTCAAATTAAAAAATAATAACCATACAAAGGCGACGAAATATAAGGGTTTTTCTGAACTTTTATTCACGTTTCAACCATTTCTCAGCCAACCTTCCATATGCTTGTCTGTCCAATCATTCCGTTTGCTCTCCCGCGCGACCGCATACTCACCCGACCTGTTGCCCGCATGCTCGCCACTCTCTTTTTTCCGCATTTCTCGTTTTTCCGCTTACTTAATAAATACGCGCGCCCCGCGCGCCGCCCGCGTACATATCCCGCCCGCGCGCTCGCGCGTCGCCCTCGATTATGTCGTTTGTCAAAACGTAGTTCTCATAAGGCACAAGGTTCACGTTCTGCAATTCCTCGAAGGTGGAAATCGGTTTCGCGTATGCCGCGTAAAGAGTGGTATAATGGCTAAAAATCCGAAAGTAGCCATAAACGTGTTTTAGTTCCCTTTTAATTTTTGGTATGGTATAATTATATCTGATTTTTTAACTAAATAAAAATAGTTTTAGTTCCCTTTTAATTTTTGGTATGGTATAATCAACTAAATAACCGCCCTTTATATCTTGATGTTTTAGTTCCCTTTTAATTTTTGGTATGGTATAATGCAATTCTGTTGCTATTGTTGACGATTATTGTTTTAGTTCCCTTTTAATTTTTGGTATGGTATAATCCCGTCTCTTTTGCAGCTTTTACGAGTTTTGTTTTAGTTCCCTTTTAATTTTTGGTATGGTATAATTTGCAAAGCCTTCGGGCGTATCGTATCGGAGTTTTAGTTCCCTTTTAATTTTTGGTATGGTATAATTTTTTCTTCGTTTTCTTGCTTTTAAGCGGTGTTTTAGTTCCCTTTTAATTTTTGGTATGGTATAATTGTGTCGCAAAAATTGCGTCGGTCTGCGCGGTTTTAGTTCCCTTTTAATTTTTGGTATGGTATAATCCTGCCGCTGCTGCTTCGCGCTCATAATCTGTTTTAGTTCCCTTTTAATTTTTGGTATGGTATAATGCAACTCGAAAAGTGTACTTACAATTTGCTGTTTTAGTTCCCTTTTAATTTTTGGTATGGTATAATTCTATTCGTTGTAACGTCGCCAATAATCGGGTTTTAGTTCCCTTTTAATTTTTGGTATGGTATAATTAAATGAGATGCAGTTCAACGGTTCGGCGTGTTTTAGTTCCCTTTTAATTTTTGGTATGGTATAATCCTGTCGCTGCTGCTTCGCGCTCATTATTTGTTTTAGTTCCCTTTTAATTTTTGGTATGGTATAATCGTCGGGTAACACTGTGGCAGCGGTCGCGTGTTTTAGTTCCCTTTTAATTTTTGGTATGGTATAATCTTCGACTTCGGTTATTTGCCACTCCATTTGTTTTAGTTCCCTTTTAATTTTTGGTATGGTATAATCCGAAACGGACGCGGACGGCAATATCATTTGTTTTAGTTCCCTTTTAATTTTTGGTATGGTATAATAGGGAACGAGAAAAACTCCTGAAAACCTCAGTGTTTCAGGAGTTTTTTCTGCTTTTTTCATTGTTACTTTTTCGCGAAAAACAAAATTTTGTAATTCCGTTTTCGTCTTTTTCTTGTTTTTTTATAAAAAAGAAAGTTGGAAAAAATCCACGGACGATTCTTTTACTTTTTTCTTTCCCGTGATTATTTTCATGCTTGCATATTGTTTTTCGGTAACAATCATACACCTGACGGATCCGTCTTTCGGGGCCTCTTTTTCCAGTCTTGCAAAATGTTGTTCCGCATTTTCAACACTGTTGCAAAGTCTTGCGTAAACCGAAAACTGCAACATATAGTATCCGTCGTTAAGCAAAAACCTTCGAAACGACGTGGCAAGATATCTTTCTGTTTTTGTTGAAACGGGCAAATCAAAAAATACGATTATTCTCATAAACTTACTCATATCTATGCATGCAAATCGGCAAGATTTTCGGGAGTAGTAATTCGCACTTCCCCGACGTTAAGCAATTTTTCAGACTTTGCACCACAAGTTCGACGGCATAGGACAATGCGTAAATCTGCCCGTTGATTTCCACGTCCTGATTCATCAATGCAAACAACTGTTTTTTTATTTGCGGCGTTAGTTTTTCTTGCCCGATAAAATTGAAAACAATCATATCGACAATCGGTCGGAACGGCTCGATAATATCGTCAGCAAGATTAAAATTGTTCAATTCGCTTGCGTGATGCACGCCTATACTCGGTTCAAAGCCATATACAGTGAGAGTGCGCGCAATAAGCCCGCGTACGATTGAGTATCCATAGTTTAACGCAAGGTTTATGAAAGAGTCGTCGCGTCTTACGAAATCCTTGCCAAATATTTTTTTGAAATACAAATTTGCGGCAACCGCTTCAAGATTTTTCGCATCGTCGCTGCTTACCGATTTTGCAAGAGAATATAAATCGTCCACAGGTTCGTTTGACGTAAATTCAACACAGGTTGCCTGATTTTCGATTTTGCGCTTTACGATGCTTTGCCATAACTGCTTTTGCAACGGTTTCGGTATGTTTTGTTGCAATTTTAATATCTTTAACGGTCGATAATAACTGTTAAGCGGTAAAATAACTCCGTTTGGTAAATGCTTTCCGTCACAGGTAAATACAACCGCGCCTGCGTCCGAAAGCGTGCTCAACGCATAACTCGTTATCGTACATTCCGCCGTCTCGATAAGAACACTGTTCAAATCTTCAACGGGAAAACTATGCTCTTCTTCACCCCTTACAACAAGTTGTCCGTGATTTATCCTGATACTGCAAGGGGTAGATAAAAATAAATTTATGTACCCCATATACACCTCTTATTTGTTTTGATTATTCTTTCTTTTTTCCGCTTTTTCCTTGTCGGTAAGCATTTTCAGCGGTTGCGGTTGTTTCGGTCTTTTTTTGATTTCCTGAACGTTGCCGAGCACGTCGATCTCGCATTTCGTTATTTTACCGATGTTTTGTATTCCTATACTTTTTGCAAAATAACATCCCGTTGTATCCTCAATCTTAATCGACGCCGTTGACCTATCAAATCCAATAAAATACGCGAAATCGTCCGTAATTGTTTTTGTCGTCGCCTTTGCGCTGTTCTCGACATCCTTATTCTTTTTCAACTCGATTCCTTTCTTGCTTTCAATACGCAGTAAGTCGTCCTGATAAATCGACATTTCGAACGTGTACGTGTCATCAATTACGCGCCATTCGTTTTGCGACTTCCCATTAGTTGCTGCTCTTTTTGGCAATTCGCCGCGATACAAATCCGCAACGTAAACGGGCACACCGAAATACTTTCCGTCTTTTGAATACAAATCGACTCGTATCATCCCGTCGTTTTTGACAATACCCTTGTTCTTTTCCAGAAGCATTCCGCCGCCTGTATACGTTTCATACGTTTTCACGGTACGGACAATATTGCCTTGTCCGCTGTTGCACGGTTTTCTTATCGGCGTTGCAAACGCTTTTTTCGCGTCTCCGCCAAATTCGACAAGTCTCTGCTTTAAGGCGTTGTACAAAGCAACATCGCCCTCGGGTTGGAAATAGCCGTTTATTTCTCCATTTTTATCCAGTTTAAGGTTTGCAAGCGCAGTCCTTTTTACGATGACATTATTTCCGTCACAAACCGTCGGATATTTATTATCCGCATATTTTGAACTGAAAACGGTTGCTTCGTTGATGCAGCCTTTTGCCTTGCGGCTTGTCATACGACTTACGACAAAAGGCTTTGCGTCCATTAAATAATTCTCGTTAAAACCGAGCAATCGCAATTTGTTTTGCATTAATACCGGCTCGTCCATAACGCGCGCATCGAGTTCGTTGATAAATTCTTTGTAAGGATAAGGCAAAACCAAATGACTATTTTTGTCGTAATAATCGGAATCGCAAATCTCACCGTCTTCAAGAACGTATTGTCCGTTACGCATTTTACGACTTTCCTTAATCTGATTGTATCTTTCGATTTTGTTTTTCGTTTTCGGCGTGACGCACGCAATAATCGCCGCATCGACGGCATGGTGCTTGTCGCCGTCCTCACGAATCTTCTGTACACCCCAGAATCTGCGAAGATACGACGTAATAGCGCCCTTGACTGTCTCAACTCTTCCATACTTATCTTTTGACTTTTCGTCAAATAATAAATAATCTTTTATAAGATTTGCAAGCATTCTCGAAGCGTATCGGGTATCGTTCAACGCGCGGTTTTTCCATTCCGATTCGTTAATCTCTTTCTTTTGCAAAAATTCAAGTTTCTTTCTGTTACGTTTCTGATAAACCGCCTTCCAGAATGCAAGAACTTCGTCGTAATCTCTGCCGATTCTGTCAAAATATTCGACAGGCGTGGAATTCCGTTTGTTTTGGTTTTCCCGTTTCAACACAAGGACCTTGTTATTGAAACTGTCGTCAAACGATCTGCTGTACGGGATAATATGGTCAATTTCATAATATCCGTCTTCAAACAAATGATTGATATCCAGCGTTTCCATAGAATACGCGCACTTATGGTCTTGTTCTTCATACAGTTTGTATTTCAAAACGTTGGTTGAGTTTGGCATTGCGTTTAACTTTGCAATATTTTCGCGAATCGCTTCGTTTTTCGCGGCGCGCGCGTCGTTTTCTTTTTTCAGTTTATCGCGTTCGTCTTTCGTCATCAACATATCCCTTGCAAGTTCGATATTGATTGCATAGGGACTGCCATACTGTCTTATTACCGCGTCGATTACCTTTACGGTTTGCGAAAGAGCGCGTTTTACAACGGGCGACGTTACGCCTCCGATTGCATCGTAAACTTCTTTTGTCCCGAGATACTTTTGCTTTTCAAAATTATGTTCGGAATGATTGTGCCCCGCCTTTTGCATTGCATCGCTGTAAACCATGCCTTCTTCAAGATACGGCAAAATTTCCCTTAACACGTGAAGCGACAAATGACCATATCCCTTCATATCTATTTTGGAAAGCTTTTCAATCGTTTCTTCGTCAAGTCTTCCGTCGATTATCTTACTTTCGGCAATGGCATTGCGGAACAGGTTTTCGCTTTTGTATTTCGTGCAGATTTCGGCGATTTCGTCAACGAGTTCAATATCGCTTTTAAGATTGTCATTTAACGCTTTCACGATTTTATTACTGTTTTTTGCAGTAATAAACTCGCCTTTGTCTTCGCAAGCTAACGAATCGACAACGTCGTTTATCTCAACGACGTCGCTTTTTGACTCCCCTTCGTTTTTCTTCTTACCCTGTTTCTTTTTCTCGCTGTAATTAAGCGTGCTGAAACGGTAATCGTCGTCAAGTTTTATCGCTTTTCTGAACGCCTTGTAACTAACTTTATCCACTTTTTTTGCAAGCTCGACGGCGATTTGTCTTTCTTCGTTGCTAAGGCGCCTTCTATCACCCCCGCATATTATCGAAAGGTTGTTGATTTTTTGATAAATCGTTGCCCACTCGCTCGTATATGTCCCTTTTGCCGCCACGTCTTCGTCACGATATATCTCACACTTTTTCACGTCGTGACTTCCCGTGTATTGACTTCCTTTCCCCGGACCTTCGTCAAAATTCCTTTGCGAAAGGAATATATCAAGATATTTCTCTTTGTTTTTATCGGTCGCAAAATTGTTGCCGAATTCCTTTTGCTTTTCAAACAAAAGTTCGATTTCCTTCACGAGAATATCCCGCGATACGCACATCGAATAATCGCCGCCTTTATTATGGACGGGCTTCCCTTCCATTAAATACTTTTTATAAAGTTGTTCGCCGCGGGTGCGCATACCGCTCTCTCTCATTTCTTCTTCGCTTTTTCGAATACTGCCTAAAAGTTTTCCTTCGTCGCTGTCTTTTGCGCCTTCCCTTTTATTGCTTTTGAAACCGCGATGCCGAGCAAGCGAATATAAGACGCGCGCAAATTCCGCTTCGGTCAGTTTTTTGTCCAAAGCGTCCGAACGAAGTTTGACAACGTCAAGATTCTTATATTCGTCTTTTAAACAAATTAAATCATCCTGCGTTTCAAATAATTCAATTCCGTTTTCGATGAAAAGTTTTCTGATCCTTTCGAGCCTGAAAGATTTTCGTCTGATGCGACGGCGCAGCCCCCTTGCGTTTCGCCTGGGTTCCGCAAGCGACGCACCTGTTTTAGGTTGCTCCGCCGCGTCAAATATGCGCGAATTAAGAGCATTGATTTGAATAGGTTCGCCGTTTTCGTCACATTCGAGCACGCACCAACCTACCGATTTGATACCTACGTCAAGTCCGAGTCTGTACATATTTCCTCCTTATTATAAAAGATATCCCTTGATGAAAAACATCAAGGGATAGAGCTTTTCGGGAATTAACCCTTGTTTTAGAAACCTTTAATTTTTGGTATGGTATAAAGGTTAATTATATTTTAACATACGCACCTTTGCTTGTCAACTTAAAGTTCCATTGATTGTCAGATGCGGCAGAAGCCGTCGGGGGTGACGATTATTTCGCCGGTCTGAACGGCGGCGCTCAAAGCGGCGTCAACCCATTCCACGGCGGATTTCGTGCGTTTCGCGACGTTGAACAGTTTGAAAACTTCCTTATTAAGGTCGTCCTTTTCGATATAGACGGTCGCTTCGATCGCGCATTTTGCGGCGGCGACGATCTCGTCGGGATGCACTTTTGTCAAATCGCGGGTAACGCGCGCGTCGCTCGGGCGGAAAGTCGAAACGGGCTTATCGACGTAAAAGACTTTGCCAGAATATTCCTGCCGTTGCGCCTCGTATGACGAAACGTATCTTGCAATTTGCGCGATGGCTTTTTTGGCGGTTTTCGGCACGCAGAACGCCGCGGCGATTTTATCGATAAGACAGTTTTCTTCAATCGGCGACTCGACCTCGATAACGGTGCGGATTTTATTCATAATCGCTTCTTCGTTGACGAAATTCAGGACGTATTCCGCCCCGGCGCGCGCCAGCGGTTTGATATAAGCCGCCTTATAAGTTTTTCTGTATTTTTGCAGCGCGTCGCGGACGGTTTTTTTGGAAACGACCTTCTTTTCGGTGAGCGTCGCGACGACTTCCTTGATTTTGTTGATTTCGCGTTTCTGGTTGTTGAAGTAGTTTATCGTCCAAAGGTTATAGACGTTCCAGCCGAGTTTTTTTAGGATTCTCGTCTGCATTGTCATGCGGTCTTTCGCGGACGGGATTTTTGCCGAGTGTTCGCTGTCCGCGATGATTGCAAGAATATACTTGTTTTTGTCGCGGGGATCAACGACGGCGACGTCGATTTTGAAGTCGGACACGCCGACGTTCGCGTCGCACAACAGCCCGCGGTCTTTCAGGTCTTTCGCGACGTTTTCGCCGATACCCTTCGACTCCACCCTGACGTCCTTTGCCGCAATTGAAAGCATCTCGGGGCCGCGTTCGGCGTATTCGAGGAAGGCTTTCAACGCCTTGACGCCCACGCTGTCGGTGCGGTTAAGATCAATCATATTCCCCGTTACGGAACTGAAAACAATCATCTCGCTCCTTGCGCGGGTAACTGCAACGTTAAGTCGTTTATAGCCGCCCTGCTGGTTTATAGGACCGAAATTCAATGATAATCTGCCCGTTGCGTCGGGACCGTATCCGACGCTGAACAAAATCAGGTCGCGCTCGTCGCCCTGAACGTTTTCAAGGTTTTTCACGAAAACAGGCTCGTCCACGTCGTACGCCACGTCGTCCAGACCTTCCTTGTGAATCTCGTGTTGCAACTTATCTTCGATGTAATTCTGTTGCGCCGTATTGAACGTAACTATGCCGATCGAGCGGTTTCGTTCCTGCGGATTTTTAAGCCTTGCCACGACTTCTTTCACAAGCGCGTCACCTTCTTTTTTGTTGCATTTGCTGCCGCCCCTTTCGTAAACGCCGTCGACATAGGCAAGTTTTACTTTGCCTTTCAGCTCGTTCGGAGACGGGAAAGTGAGCAACTTATTGTCGTAAAACATACTGTTGGAAAACGCGATAAGGCTTTCGTGATTGCTGCGGTAATGCCACAAAAGATGACGTTCGGGCATGCCGATTGCAAGGCAGTCGTCAAGGACGCTTTCAAGGTCTTCGACTTCGAAGTGCTGTTCGTCGCGATAATCGGTGCGGAAGAACATCGTGGGCGGAAGCTGCTTCGGATCGCCGACGACGATGACGTTTTTACCACGCGCGATTGCGCCTACCGCCTCGCACGTGGGCATCTGCGACGCCTCGTCAAAGACCACAAGGTCGAATTTTTCCTTTTCGATATCGAGATATTGTGCAACCGACACCGGACTCATCAGAAGACACGGGCAAGTCGCGCGAAGTATTTCGGGAATTTGCGAAAACAGCGCGCGTATCGTCGTGCCCTGCATATTCGTTTTTTCGGCGCGGTACAGTAAAACTCTTTCAAGGTTATGTTCGCCCGAAGTATCGGTGCGCGGAAGTTTCGACACGAGCCTTAAATACAACTCCGACCTTGTGAGTTTTTCGTATTCGTCGGACAGCGCGCGGAAACGTTGCATCGTTTCTTCAAGCGACAGCCCCGAGAACCTGCAAAGCACGTCGTCAAGGTAAAGTTCGCTCCTGACAAAATTGAAATACACGCATTTTTTGAAACTTCTCAGCACGTCTTCGGCGGTGATTTCGCCGTTAAACAGCGGTTCCAGCACGAAATCGAAGCCTTCTTGTCCGCACCTTTCCACGACGCTCTGGTATCTGCACCAACTCGGGATATAGTCCATATTCTTTTCGATACTCGAAATGCGGTCGATAGTGCTGTTGATTTCTTCGCGCGGGTCTTTTTTGACGATGCAAAAGAGATTTTCGAATGCGGTTTTCGCCTTTTGTTCGGTTTCGTAAGCGCGCATATAGTATTCCATAAGGACGTGCGGCTTATTTTTCGTCAACCGACGGCAGGTTTCGTTGAAAAGATTGAAGTCGCAATCGGCGTACAGTGCGCGTGCGGCGTCGTAAAGCGCGGACACCGTCGCGATTTTGTCGTCAAGACCCATATCGTTTTCGGTTGTGGCGAAAAGCGATGCGACTTCCGCGCGGCGTTTTTTGACGGTTTCTTTGGTTTCCGCAATGATAAGCAGGAATTCCAGAAATTCGCGGCGGTCGTTTTTGTCGACGGAAGAGAGCGCCTTTTTCACCGATTTTGGCAAAAACGAGCTTTTTTGCATTGCTTCTTTGACCTCGGCGGGCGCGACGTTTTCGGGATACTTTCCGTACTTATTCTCGTATTCTTTCGTGATAAGCCCGTCGCGACGAGCCGCTTCGAGATACGATTCCACAAGACCTTTCGCGTTTTCGACGGCGCAGGCGTTTTCAAAATATTTTGCGATTTTTTCGTCGGACGTGAGTTTGTCCGACAGGAAATACAACGCCTTCAACTTTTCGCCGGTGAGCGAAATCGTTCGCATATTGATTAAGGTTTGAAGTTCGCGCGCGTAAGTTTTCAGATGTCTGAGTTCCATCTGGTAAATATCGAGCACGCTTTCGGCTTCTTCGCGCCAGGCGTCGGTGTAATCGAATTTTCCGATGTACCGAAACGGCGACTTTTCGATATCGCCGCATTCTTTCGCGCGGATTGCAAGTTCCGTCAGAATATCAAGGTATCTGTTGAATGACGACGCCGTCAGTTTTTCGTAAAACAACCCGTCGATTCTTAAACAATCGGGAGCGTCCGAATTGTCAAGATAAGCCATCATCGCCTCGTACAGCGAGAAACCGAGATAACGCTTTCTGTGCATTGCGTCGATTTCGCCCTGCAACTTGTCGATGCACTCCTTGATTTCATTCGCTTTTTCTTCAAAGTCGATGTCGGAAGCGGCAGAACCAAGGTTTAACGTGTTGATTATTTTCGATAAAATATCGGTTTTGTGCGTTTTGTCGGAATGAAGTTCCAGACAGAAATCACCCGCGCCGCAGTCGACAAGTCGTTTATAAACCACGTTCAACGCCGCCATTTTTTCAGCGACGAACAGCACGCGCCTGCCGCGCACGATGTTGTTGACGATGATATTCGTTATCGTTTGCGACTTACCTGTGCCGGGCGGTCCGTGCAGCACGAACGAGCCGTTCAGACTTGCTTTTATCGCCTGATATTGCGAGCTGTCCGCGCTTATCGGCAGCAACATTCTGTCCGTCCCGAAGTACGCTTCGTCCGAGTTTGCGGTGTCGGTCGGGGTTTCGTTTTTCAGCCCGGCGTCCACCGAGTTTGAGATCATGGAACGGATAAGCGGCGACTCCTTGAACTTGTCGATATTATAGCGCACGTCGTGCCACATGAGATAATTCGTGAACGACAAAACGTTCAGATAAACGTTGTCGATAATTTCCCATCCGGGTTTATCGGCGATTTCTTTTTTGACGCGCGCGATGACTGCGAGTATACTTTTCGCGTCGGACAATTCGACCGCCGAAAGCCCACGCATATCGAGGCGGAATTCCTGATACAAAAATTCCAGCAAAGTATTGTTTATCTGCGCTCCGTCAACGTCGAAAGATATCGAAAATACGGGCAGAGATATTCCTTTTTTGTCAATCGACACCGGATAAAGAATAAGCGGCGCGTATTTGAATTTTTCGTTTTCAGACTCTCTCCACTTCAAAAAGCCGCACGCCACGTACAAACTTGCGGTGCCCGACTCTTCTTCGATGGTTTTTTCCTTGCGATAAAGATTGAGCAGCGTTTTGTTTTGTTCTTTTTCCGAAAACACGGTCGAAAGTCTTTTGTTTTTGTATTCGTACAAAAGGTATTCCGACAGCGGTTTCAGCGGCGCGGGGTTGTCGAAAGACGGATTCAACCTTGCGTCGCCGTCGGGCACGTCTTTGGGGTGCGCCGTGAGCGTATAAGGTTTATCGTGTGTGACGTTTTCGACAAAAGTTTCGATTGACGCGGTGAGAATTTTCACGGCGGTATTCGACACCCTGAAATTCAAAAGCGAATTGCGAAGATCGAGTTCCAGCAAGCGGCGTTCCCACTGTTTTTCGCGGGTGAACAAACTTTCGCCGCCGATATTTTCGCCGTATTCTTTGATTTTCGGCGGAGCGGCTTGTTTATAATCGTCGCTTTCGACAAGGTCGTATCCGCCCTCCGTTTTCACGCGGACAGACTGCGGCAGTATGCCCATGATACGCGCGCGTTTTATATCGACCGCAAAATCGACGGTCGGCGATTTTTTAAGGAACGATACGGCGTTTTTCTCGCACTTTTCAAAACTTTCGCCCTTGAAAATGCCCGAAATGTCGATAAGCGTCGCTTCACCGACGCCCGCCGCCGCTTTTTTCGCGACGTAAGACATATCGTCGAACACGTCTTCCGCCATACATTCTTCGGTAAGGAAACACGCTACGTACCAGCTGTTGTCCGATTTTGCAACGACGGGATTGTATCCCGCGCTTTCGATCACCGACGCGAAAATCAGCGCAAGTTCCATCGGCGTTGCGACCTTGTCCGAAAGTATTTCCGAAAAATCGGACACGATGACGCTGTCCGCCGTCGTTTTCTTTCCCATAAGGAATCCATAGTCGCAAAGTACCGCATACGTCGCGGCGCAGAGATTTCGCACTTTGTTTTTCGACGCGTTTGCATAGCCCGTGCCGGTAACGTCCTTAAAACCCCATTCCGCAATCTTTTTATGCGCGAGGTTCAGAAGTCTGTTGACGTCGGGCGTGCGGCGGACGAAAGTCGCGATACTTTCGGGTTTATCGACGTTGCACTCGTCAAAGGCAAGCACCGTTACCCTTTCCGTCGCTTCTTCCAGGACGACGCCGTCCTTCAATACCTGCACCGTTATTTCGCCGTCGTGCTTTCTGTTTTGCGCCACCATATAAAGGGGCGACAGTTTCGCGATGCCGTCGAATCTGAGATTTGCGCGGGCGGGAAACACCGCCTGAATTTCGGAAACGGGCAGCAAAAAATCGGGCTTTGACGACACGCTGATTTCGATATTTTCGCAGTCGAAGTCGGACGCGTTTCTGACGTAAAGCCTTTTGACGGGGGATATCCCGTTTTGCACCTGATAATAACTTATCACGGACGAACATAATAAGCTGATTTCGAATTCGCTCATAGACACCTCTTTATTTATCGATATTTTACCATACCGCGCGAAATATTTCAACTAAAAATAAATGCGGATTTACTTTAATACACAAGCGGCAGTTTGTAAAAATAGTCTAAATCGTCATTTAACGTGTCGTTTTTGAACAATTAACGCCTTGTTTTGCAATGTGCCGAAATACACCTTATCCGCGCCGTTTTGCAGAACGGGGTTATTTCGTTGCAAAAACGCACGCTTATCGCAGGGTTTTAATATGTTTTTGTGAAATTGAGATATTTTGGAAAATATTACAATTTTTTTTGCGCGCTCGTTAAAAATTTATCGCATCGGTTGATTTTTAACGCTAATTATTGTAATATAGTTTTGTTACTATTAAATTATTATGTGCTAGGAGGCATATTATGGATTCAAAATACGAAAGCCTGTTTACGCCGTGGAAAATCAAGAATTGCGAAATCAAAAACCGCATTGTAATGACTTCTATGGGCGGAACGTCAATCTTCGGCTGGATGGAGCCCAACCACTTTGACAAGGAAGCCGCAAACTTCTTGCTTGAACGCGCAAAGAACAACGTCGGTCTTATCCTTCCCGGCATCGCGCCCATCAGGGATATCCTTCTCGGGAAATGGCTTTATCAAGGCAAAGGAAAGTTTAATAAGCTCAAAGAATTTATGGACGAGTTCCATAAAACGGGCGCAAAAATGTTCGTACAGCTTACGGCAGGCTTCGGCAGGTCGCTGGCAATCAACGACATTATGGTAAAGGCGTTACACAACAAAGCCCTTGCAACCGTCCTGAAACCCGCCCTTGACGTAAGTTACCTTACCGCAAGCGCAAGCGCAACCCCCAACAGATGGCAAGAATCCTGCATCTCTCGCCCCCTTACGCAAAAAGAAATCCACAAAATGGTCGAGGCTTTCGCAAAAACCGCGAAACTCTGCATGGACGCGGGCGTCGACGGCGTTGAAATCCACGCCGTTCACGAAGGCTACCTTCTTGACCAATTCACGATGAAATACACCAACCAAAGGACGGACGAATACGGCGGATCGTTTGAAAACAGATACCGCTTCCCCGTCGAAATCGTCAAAGCCATCAAAAAGGCGTGCGGCGACGACTTCCCCGTTTCTTTGAGATATTCCGTCGTTTCCAAAACCAAAGGATTCGGCAAAGGCGCGCTTCCCGGCGAAGACTACGTTGAGGTCGGCCGCGATATGGAAGAAAGCGAAAGAGCCGCAAAATATCTCCAAGACGCCGGCTACGATATGCTCAACTGCGACAACGGCACCTACGACGCCTGGTACTGGGCTCACCCCGGTCCCTATATGCCGCAAAACTGCAACCTCGAAGACGTCGCTCACATCAAAAAATTCGTTGACATTCCCGTCGTGTGCGCCGGCCGTATGGAACCCGACGTTGGCGCGGAAGCAATCGCCGAAGGCAAAATCGACGGCTTGGGCGTTGCTCGTCAGTTCCTTACCGATCCCGCATGGGTAACCAAACTTATGAACGACGATATCGCGTCGATTCACCCCTGCATCTGCTGCCACAACGCCTGCTTCAATATGGCGTCCTATAAAGGCGACGACGGACAACTCGTCGGTAACGACCAAACCCTTGCGGACAACGCCGGTATGGCTCGCTGCGCCCTTAACCCGCAGACGATGCAAAGCAAAAAATACAAAATCGTCAAAGCCGCTCATCCCAAGAAAATCGCAGTTATCGGCGGCGGTATCGGCGGTATGGAAGTCGCGCGCGTCGCAACTCTGCGCGGACATAAGGTTACGATTTACGAAAAGTCGAATGTTCTCGGCGGCGTATTCATCGCTGCCGCTGCGCCTTCGTTCAAAGAGAAAGACCGCGACCTTATCAAATGGTACGAAAAGGAAATCAAAGACCTTAATATCGAAGTAAAATTCAACACCGAGGTCAAACCCGAAGACATCGCGAAGCTCGGCGCGGACGAAGTCGTCGTCGCAACGGGCAGCAAGGCAAGAAAACTCCGCGTTCCCGGCGCGGAAAAAGGCATCGAAGCGTGCGAATATCTGCTTGGCACCAAAGAAGTCGGCAACAAAGTCATCGTCATCGGCGGCGGCTTGTCCGGTTGCGAAATCGCCCTTGACCTTTACAACAAAGGCAAGACTCCCGTCATCGTCGAAATGAAAAACGACCTTGTCGCAATGAGAGGCGTCTGCCTTGCGAACACTTCGTATCTCCGCGACTTCTTCGCGCTTAACAAAGTCGACGTACGTCTGAACACCGGACTTGTCGAAATCACCGACAAAGGCGTCAAGGTCAAAGACCTTAAAACCGGCAAGGAGTCGGAAATCGCAGGCGACAGCGTGATTATGTCTGTCGGCTATATTCCCACCCCCGTCGCAAAAGACGGCGTGAAACTTGTCGGCGACTGCAACGGCATCGGCAACCTGCGTACGGTTATCTGGCGCGCATGGGACGTCGCGATGAAACTGTAATCGAAAATCTTCCAAAAAAGGACGCTGTCGTCTGACAGCGTCCTTTCTTTTTGTTTTATTAACCTTATAAATACGAAAGACGTTTATTCGCATTCCTTTTGCAGCGCGGCTTCGATAAATCCTTTGAACAATGGATGCACGCGGTTGGGGCGCGACTTGAATTCGGGATGGAATTGCACGCCGACGTAGAAAGGACGGTCTGTAAGTTCCACCGTTTCGACAAGGCGACCGTCGGGAGAAAGCCCCGAAAGAGTAAGCCCGTTTTTCGTCAGAATCTCGCGATAATCGTTGTTGAACTCATAGCGATGACGATGGCGTTCGGAAATTTCAAGCGTGCCATAGCAGCGTTGCATCGTCGTATTTTCTTTTATCACGCAAGGATACGCGCCAAGTCTTAACGTGCCGCCCTTGTCGATATCGTCGCTTTGTCCGGGCATAAAGTTGATGACTTTGTTTTTGCACAGCTCGTCGAACTCGCCGGAGTGCGCGTCCCTGATTCCTGCGACGTTTCTTGCGTACTCGATAACGGCGATTTGCATACCGAGGCAGATTCCGAAGTACGGCACGTTGTTTTCGCGCGCATATTTCGCCGCAAGGATCATGCCTTCGATGCCGCGACTTCCAAAGCCGCCCGGCACGATAATTCCGTCAAGACCGCTTAAAATTTCGTCCGCGGAGTCAGGCGTTATCGTTTCGGAATCAATCCATTTTATGTCGACTTTCGCACCGAGGAAATACCCTGCGTGTCTTAACGCTTCCGCAACGGAAAGGTATGCGTCGTGAAGTTGCACGTACTTTCCGACAAGACCGATAGTAACGTGCTTTTTCGCCGTTTTGATATCTTTAACCATCTGTTTCCAATCGTTAAGGTCGGGTTCTGCAACGTTGTCGATATGCAACTCTCTTAAAACGACCGACGAAAAGTTGGATTTTTCAAGCATAAGCGGCGCTTCGTACAAGCACGGCAACGTGATGTTTTCAATGACACAATCGGGCTTTACGTTGCAGAACAAAGCAATCTTTTTGAATATGGATTCTTCCAGCGGTTCGTCCGCGCGAAGCACGATAACGTCGGGGCGGATTCCCATACCTTGCAGTTCTTTTACGGAGTGTTGCGTGGGTTTCGATTTATGCTCGTCCGAGCCTCTCAGAAACGGCACGAGAGTCACGTGAATGTACAGGCTGTTTTCGGGCCCGACTTCGATACCGACCTGACGAATCGCCTCGATGAAAGGCTGCGACTCGATATCGCCGATCGTGCCGCCGATTTCGGTGATGACGACGTCGGCGTCGATTTCTTTGCCGACGTGATAAATAAACTCTTTTATTTCGTTCGTGACGTGAGGAATAATTTGTACGGTCGAGCCGAGATATTCGCCTCTTCTTTCTTTGTTGAGGACGTTCCAGAAAACCTTGCCCGTCGTGAGATTTGAATACTTATTAAGGTTTTCATCAATAAATCTTTCGTAGTGTCCAAGGTCGAGGTCGGTTTCGCAGCCGTCTTCGGTGACGTAAACTTCGCCGTGCTGATACGGGCTCATCGTGCCGGGATCGACATTGATATACGGGTCGAGTTTCTGCGCGATGACTTTGAGTCCTCTTGCTTTCAAAAGTCTGCCGAGCGACGCTGCCGTGATGCCCTTGCCGAGCCCCGATACGACGCCCCCGGTTACAAAAATGTACTTTGTCATAAAATCATTCCTCCGCTTTTTATTTATAGGTAGATAAAATATTTTCCGCAATGACGCGTTTCGTGACGCACCTGTCCATTGCCTGTTTTTCGATATAGCGGTGCGCTTCTTGTTCGGTCATTTTAAGCTGTTCGATCAAAAACCATTTCGCCTTGTTCACGACGCGGATATCTTCCATTCTTTCCTCGGCAAATGATTTCTTGATTTCAATCCGACGAAGCCGCTCCCGCGTGGCGCACATAAGTTCGACGACTTCTTCGGTGAGTTCTGGCGACGTGGGTTTCGGCAACGTCAACACCCCGTGCGGCGCAAGAACGGACGACAATTCCGAAAAATTCTCCGCGCGGGTAAACAATAATACGCAAACGCCGTCCGTTTCCGAAACGTCCAGCGCAAGGCTTGTGCCGAAGTCGTCGGGAAGCGGCGTATTGATAATCACGATATCAGGTTTTTCTTTGAAAATCACCCGCCGCGCGCTTTTGGCGTCGCGATAAACGCTTATGGGGCTGAAACGATTTTTCGGGAGAAGCGGCAACATCGCGCCGTTAAACTTTTCCGACGACGATACGAGTGCAACTTTGTATACTCGTTCCGAAGAACTTTGTTTCTCGCCTTTTGTCTCCATACGTTACCCGCGGGTAAAACTTTTATTTCCGCTTAACCGCGAAAATGTTTTTCAATAAAAAAAGCGTCCATTCGACATGGGTTTTTCCCCTTGTGAATGAACGTCTTTGCTCAACGATTTTGAATTATAGCACCCGAAATATTTATTTGTCAATAAAAATAAAAGCGGAAAATCAATAAAAAAATCACTTGACAAAAAAAATTTGCGGTCTTATAATCCTGCAATATAAAGGCAACGGCGTCTTACGGTTTTTGCAACCGTTCGACGCTCTTTTTTTGATTTTTCGGGCAACGACGTCCAACGCGGGCGTCGCTGTCTTTTTTTTAAGGAGTATAGTATATGAATACCGTTACGAATGAATTCGCAAGCCTTGTATTCGACGACAAGGTGATGAAGGAAACTCTGTCCGACGACGTTTACGCCGCCCTCAAAAAAACTATCGACGAAGGCGAAAACCTCTCCTTCGACGTCGCAAACGCGGTCGCTGTCGCAATGAAAGACTGGGCAGTCGAAAAAGGCGCGACGCATTTCACGCACTGGTTTCAGCCGCTTACCGGCGTTACCGCCGAAAAACACGACGGATTTATCGCCCCGTCGCCCGACGGCAGAGTCATCATGGAGTTTTCGGGCAAGGAACTTATTAAAGGCGAACCCGACGCGTCGTCGTTCCCGTCCGGCGGACTTCGCGCGACTTTCGAGGCGCGCGGCTACACCGCGTGGGATCCGACGTCATATGCCTTCATTAAGGACAAAACCCTTTGCATTCCGACGGCGTTCTGCTCCTACGGCGGCGAGGCTCTGGACAAAAAGACGCCGCTCCTTCGCTCAATGGAAGCGCTTGACAAACAGGCTCTTCGGGTTTTGAAACTTTTCGGAAACGACGCGAAATATGTCCGTACGTCCGTCGGCCCCGAGCAGGAATACTTCCTTGTCGATAAGGATTTGTATGCAAAACGCAAGGATCTGATTTTCACGGGACGTACCCTTTTCGGCGCGAAACCCCCGAAAGGTCAGGAACTCGACGACCATTATTTCGGCGCGATCAAACCGCGCGTCAAGGAGTTTATGGCGGATCTCGACAACGAACTTTGGAAACTCGGCGTCCTTGCGAAAACCGAGCATAACGAAGTCGCCCCCGCCCAGCACGAACTTGCGCCGATTTATTCCACAACCAACGTCGCAACCGACCACAACCAACTCACGATGGAGATAATGCAAAAGATTGCATTGAAACACGGTCTTGTGTGTTTGTTGCACGAAAAGCCGTTTAACGGTGTGAACGGAAGCGGTAAACACAATAACTGGTCATTATCCACCGACAAAGGAGTCAATCTTCTCACGCCCGGCGAAACGCCTTACGAAAACGCGCAGTTTTTATTGTTCCTGTCCGCAGTAATTAAAGCGGTGGACGATTATCAGGATTTGTTGCGCCTGTCCGTCGCGTCCGCAGGCAACGATCACCGCCTCGGCGCAAACGAAGCGCCGCCCGCCGTCGTATCTATTTTTCTGGGCGACGAACTCACGGCGATTCTTGACGCAATCGAAAACGATTCCCCTTATTCCGCCTCGCAAAAAACCACGATGAAAACAGGCGTTCACGCTCTGCCGAAATTCCCGCGCGACACCACCGACAGAAACCGTACGTCGCCGTTTGCGTTCACGGGGAACAAGTTTGAATTCCGTATGCCCGGCTCGCAACAAAGCATCGCCGACTGCAACGTTATGCTCAACACCGCGGTTGCGGAATCGTTAAAACAATTTGCGGACGTCCTTGAATCCGCCGACGACTTTGAAACCGCGTTGCACGAACTCGTCAAAAGTACGGTGCGCGACCATAAACGCATTATCTTCAACGGCAACGGATACGATGAAAAATGGATAAAAGAAGCCACCGAAAAGCGCGGACTTCTGAACCTTCGCACTACCCCCGACGCGCTGCCCGCCGTACTTAATAAGAAAAACGTCGACCTTCTGACGTCGCACGACGTAATGTCGCTTGCCGAGATTAAATCGCGCTACGAAATCACGCTTGAAAACTACTGCAAAACCGTCAATATCGAAGGGCTTACGATGATCGATATGGCGAGGAAAGAAATTTTGCCCGCCGTCGAAAGTTACGTCAAGGATTTGTCGGAAACATTAGTCGCGAAAACCGCCGTGCTGCCCACGGTATCCGCAAAGTACGAGCGCACGCTCATTGAAAAACTTTCGGTCATCGTTGAAGAAATCGACGATGCGGCAAACAGCCTCGAATCGTCGCTTATCGAGTACAAGACAATCACCGACGTGACGAAATCGGCTGCGCTTATCCGCGACGTTATCCTTCAAAAAATGGCGGAACTCCGCATTGTCGCAGACGAGGCGGAGACGCTCACCGCAGAAAAATACTGGCCGTTCCCGACGTACGACAAACTTTTGTTCGGCGTATAATTCAAAACCGCAAACAGTCAATACTCACCGCATAAAAAAGCGTCCGCACGGACGCTTTTCGTTTATTCTTCCAAAGAAGCAAGGTATTCTTTCGCCGCCTCGTTTCCGAGTTCCGCCGATTCGCGAAACAGCTGCTTTGCCCGTTTCACGTCTTTTTTCACCTTAAAACCCGTCGCATACAGAAACCCCAAAAAATACAAGCCGTCTTTGTCTTTGCACTTTACGGAAGATTCAAAAAGTTCCAGCGCCTTATCGACGTCCTTGTCAACGCCGTATCCGTTGAAATACATATACCCGAGCGGGAAATACGCTTCTTGGACGCCCTTATCCAATGCTTTTTGAAAATATTTCATTGTGGTTTCGTAAAACATTTCGTCGTCGTTGTTCGAATAGGCTTTGCCAAGGAAAAAGCACGCCTCGCCCGAATCGTACAATTCGTCGCAAATCCACCAGATTTTTATGGCTTTGTCCACGTCTTGCTCGATATTATCGCTTCCGAAATAAAAATAAACCCCCAGTTGCAATAATGCCGTTTCGTCAAAAATTTCCCTGAACTCTTCGTTGTTCCAAAATTCGATTTTCTTGTTTTTGTCCATACGCACACCCCCGATTTATTTTCCAATGTTATCATAATAAAAAATACGTCCCGTTTGTGGGACGTATCGCTGTATTTTTGCAATTTATTTTATTGTAAGAACACTCAGTACTTCGACGTGTTTCGAGGCGGGGAACATATCGTACGGAATGACGGAAGAAATTTCGTAACCCGCCTTTTTCAAAATTTTCAGGTCTTCGACAAGCGTTTTCAGGGAACACGACAGATAAACGATTTTTTGCGGTTTTGCCGCGGCAAGCGACCTTGCGACGTCTTGAAGTCCGGCGCGCGGCGGATCGACGAAAACCGAACAATCCGTTAAGTTCAGGCTTTTTATAATCTTGTTCGCGTCGCCAAGGCGCACCGTGATTTTGTCCGAAACCCCGTTTTTTGCGGCAATGGTTTTTGCGTTTTCAACCGCCGATTTTACAATCTCGACGCTGTCGACTGCAAAGCCGTTTTTTGCAAAAAGCGCGCTTGTTATGCCTATGCCCGAAAACAAATCGACAACTCGGTTTCCTCCGCCCGATTTAATCTCGGACAACACTTTTTCATATATCGTTTTCGCAATTTCATCGTTGACTTGATAAAACGAATTCGGGCTTAATTCAAACTTTATACCCAACATTTCGCCTGATAAAGTGCGCTTCCCCGCAATATGTATAAATTCGTCGGAAAATACCGCGTTCGTTTTTTCGTTGTTGACGTTGACATAAACCGCCGTCTCGCCAAAACTCTTTTCAAGCGATTTTAAGAGCCACGAAAAGTCGTAGTCGACGCGTTTTGTCATAACCAGTGTAAGCATAATTGCGCCGCCGATTTTCCTTGCGACGGCAAATCTTAAAACCCCCGCCCGTGTTCTCGGATTGTAAATCGACATGGATTCTTTTTTGATGAAATCAATGAGAATTCGCCTTAGCGTTTCGTACCACTCGCCGTGCAGCAGGCACTTTTCGACGTCAACGACTTCGTGCGTGTCGGCATTGAAAAATCCCGCGGTAATCTGCCCTTTTGAGTTTCCGAAAACGATGTGCGTTTTGTTGCGCGAGCCGTCTTCCGAAAGGCCGACCGCGTCCGACACGGCAGAAAACCCAAGCGCCGCAAACTTTCGTCTGATAAGCGCGGTTTTTATTTCCAGCTGGTTTCTGTGCGACGTGTGCAGAAGGTTGCAGCCGCCGCATTTATCGTAGTATTTGCAACGCGGTTCAACCCTTTTCCCGCTTTTTTCAAGGATTTCTTTTTCGTCGCAAATTACGGCGTTTCCGCTTTTTCTTTTCACCTCGCACAAGACTTCTTCGTCGGGAAGAGTTTTTGCGACGACGTATTTTTTTCCGCCGCGAAACGCAACGCCGCATAGGTCGTCGTCAAGTTTTTCGATTTTGATTTTCACGATTTCGGCGGTTTTCATTTTATCTCCCCATCGGATTTCAGCGCGTTGAAGTCGATTTTCCCCATTTTTGTCAGCGGCAGCGTTTCGACGAATTTCACGTTTTTTACGCGCGCGTACTTAATAAGACTCGGGTTTACGACGTCGAAAATTTCCTTTTCAACGGCAAAACGCTTTTCGTTTTCCGCGACGACGTATGCCGAAAACTCGATTTTTCCGTTCCTTTCAAAGTCGACGACGGCGCAATCTTTCACCCCGCACAACTTCCTTATTTTTTCTTCGGTTTCAAACGGGAAAACGTTGATGGCATTGATTTTCACCGTGCGTTTTTTGCGCCCCGACACGAACAGATATCCGTCGTCGTCAACGTATCCAAGGTCACCCGTTTTGACGAAAGGCTTCCCGTCAAGGATTATTTTGCAGTCGCCATCGTTTACGTAGCCCGAAAATTCGGCGGCGGTACTCACAAGAATTTCGCCGATTTCGCCGTTATTCAACACCTGTCCGTCGTCGCCGATTATTTTTATCGTCGTGTTTTCAAAAGGTTTCCCGACGCTGCCGTCCTTATAGCAGACATAACTGTTCGCCGCGCACGCACCGCACACTTCGGACAGCCCGTATCCGCGCATAAGCCGCGCCGTGCCGCCCGCGTTTCTGACTTTTTCGTCAAAAGTTTTCAGCGTGTTTTCAGGCAGAACGTCGCCGCCGCACCACACCTGTTTCAGTTTTTTAAGTCGGTGTCCCGAAAAATTCTTTTCGGCAATCATTTTTTTGAACATCACGGGAACGCCGGCAACGAACGTAACGTTGAAGCGTTTTATATATTCGTTTGCCCGGCGCGCGTTGAATCGCGAGGCAAGACACAGATTATATCCGTCGGTCAGCGCGTAATGCACCGAAATCCCCAGCCCGAAAGCGTGGAAAACGGGGAGCATCACAAGGCTGTATTCGCCTTTCGTTTCGTGATCTTTCAAAAACAGCAGATTATCGACAAGCGCATTAAGCGCGCGGTTGGAAATTTTCAGGATTTTGGGCGTGCCGTCCGTGCCGCCGCTGTGCATGGTAACGACGATATCTTCCGCCCCGCCGCAACGCGAAAAATCGCCATTCTTCCCGCTTTTCAGAAACGCGCGATAACTTGTGTTTTTTGCGTTGCCCCTGCACTTATAAAGCCCGTAAATCTTATAAAACGGCGAAAGCGCGCCCATGTAATCGGCAACCGAACACTCGATAAGAATCCCGTTGAAATCTATGAAAACGTCGCGCGACGAAAGCGTTGCGTCGTAATACATCAGCCCCTTTGCGCCGACGGCTTTCATGTTTTCTTTCAGCGCGGCAAGCGGCATAAGCGGATGCACGATATTTGCGGTAACGCCGATTTTGCTGCACGCGTAAAACGCGACGATTGCCTGCAACGACGTCGGCAAATAAACGCTCAAAACGTCGCCCTTTTCAAAGCCGCGTTTTTTAAGCGCGGCTGCGAATAAATCCACGTCCCTTAAAAACGCGCGCATCGGATTTTTCTTTCCGTAAAACACAATCGTGCCGTTTTCATTGACGCCGTTTATTAACTTGTCGTAACAGGTGTTTTCTTTCATTTTGCGGTTTAAGTAACTATTTTTGCAGATTAAACACTGATTTTGTCAGATTATTTATTAAATCTTTTGATTGCTTCGCGATAAAAGCGCACTGCGTCGACAACGGAATCAACCGAAATATTTTCGTCCTTATTGTGGAAACTCGAAAACTGCTGATTGTTCATATAAATCGGCGCAAACCTTATTACGCTTTGCGATTTTCCGATGAAATGTCGCGCGTCGGTGCCGCCGAGAACGCAGAACGGCGCAACCGTAACGCCCGGGAAAATGCACTCCGTAACCCCTTTCACGAACTTAAATCCGTCGCTGTCAAGCGGTTCGGGAGCGGGGGTTTCGCGCTTTGACACGACTTTCGTTTCCGCCCCGAATTCTTTTGCAAACGCGGTGAATTCGTCCACAAGATCGTCGATTTTGTTGTAATAGTTTCCCGAAATCCTTGCAACAATCCTTATCGCGTTTGACGGTAAATCAAGGTTTTCCTTGTCGGACGGCGTTACAAACGCCACCGTCGCGCCGAGAAGCGACGCCGCCGATTTGTTCACTTTCGGCAACAGTTTGATAAGCAGCGGTTTGAAAAGAAAAAGATTTGAAAACACGAATTTCATCGCGCCGTTCATTTTTGGTTTCATCGCGTTGAACATTGCCGTGTTCACAGGGCCGAAATCACGCCGCCCGAAAACTTTCTTTTGCGTTTTTTCGATGAATTCCGCCATATTCGCGGCAGCGTTTTTGCCGTCTTTGTTCGTAAATTCGACAACGACGCGCGCGCTGCTTCTTTCAATCATACCGATCATCGCGCACTTCCCCGAAACGCCGGGCACGGGCGGATCGACAATGCCGCCGCCTTCGTCGATGACGAGTTTGGGTTTCACGCCGTTGTCGGCAAGATACTTCACCATATCCGGGACGTCTGCGCCCGCAATCTCTTCTCGCGAAGACGAAATAATATATAAATCGTTTGAAAACGCGAATCCTTCGTTCAAAAGGCTTTCGACGCTTTCGAAAATCGCGGCAAGGCTGCCTTTCGTATCGACCGCGCCGCGTCCGTAGACGACGCCGTTTTCGATTTTGCCCGACCATGCGTCAAACGACCATTTCCCGTTTTCCTGAACGACGTCGTAATGCGACATCAAAACAAGCGGTTCGTCGTGCGACTTTCCGTCGATTTTAATCATTATTCCGCCGTTAAAGTCCTTATATTCGCCCTTTTCGAAGACAAGCGGAAAACGCCCTTTAATAAAGGACAGAAATTTATCGAACTCGGTTTTGTCGAAAAACCTTTCGTCCGATATGGTTTTGCATTTGATAAACTCGCTTAAAGTTTCGGCGTACCTGTTTTTTTCGGGTACGAATTTTTCATCCGTATATTCACTCATCATGGTCAAATTATTATGCGACGTAGACGCACAAAAGCGCAAGTGCCACAATGTCGATAACCGCAAGACACGGCATAAAAACTTTGAAGTACCAACGTCTGGTCTTATGTCTGAAAACGTACATGCCGGCAGTCGAGCCGACGCCGCCGAAAAGCACGGCGATCAGAAACAGCACCCACTCGGGTGTGCGCCATTTCCGCCGTTTTGCCTTTGTTTTGTCCACGTACATCGACAAAAATCCGACAATGCTCATCACTGCGAAAACGACGACGTAAACGATTTGCAAATCGGTCATAAAAACTAAATCTCCTTATAAATCACTTCTTCTTCGGTTTCTTCGGGCGTTTCTTCGGGCGTTTCGGTTGCGGGCGCGACGGTATTTTCGTTTTCCGCCGCTTTTTGTTTTTTATCCCATACGAGCGCGGGGATTGCAAAGGTGTTCAAAATCAGCGCGACGCTAAGAAGGATAATGCCGAACGTCAGACTGTCCTTATCCGCAATGCTCCATATAATGCCCGCGACGATTGCGACGGAATAATAGGCGACCATAAACACGTCGATAATCCTTACTGCCATAAATCTCTTTTTACTTGCCTGAGCGAACCTGAAAAAGAACGGTATGGCAAGCGCGAGAATTTCCACGCACATCACGAACGCAAGCACCCCGAGAACGTAGCCGATTCCGTTGCCAAGCCCGTTGATCACGCCGCCCGACGAAATATCCGACAGCGACGGAGCCATGAAAACTATGCCCGCAATCAGCAGCCCTGCCAGAGCAACAGAAAGAAGCGACAACAGAATAATCCCGTATACTTTCAAAAACTTTTCCATATTATCTCCCTATGCTTTCGTTGTCCGTTGCCCAGAAGTTTTCGCTTGCGGTAACGAGAGCGGTATATTTTTTCGCGACGACTGCATAAGCCACCATCACGGCAAAGGTCAGCGACAGCGTGATAAGCACGCCGTAAAAGGTTTTCGGGAAAATCACGGTCATCACGACGATGAACGCGGTCGCAATGCCGAAAGCCACCGCCCCGTATGCAATAAAGTCGACGCGGCATTTACCCTTGCTGTAAATCTGCGCGTAAAATGCGGCGTATGCGATAAGGTACAAAAGCAGCAGACACCCGACGATAATCGCAAACACGAAAATCACCATTCCCACGTACGACGTCGTAAGGAAAACCGCCTCCGAAATCGTGTCGGCAATGTCGCCGCTGGCGTTTTCGACGCCGTCCGCCGCCTTTATGTTGCCGGCGAAAACGAATACGGTGATTGCAAGCGCAAGAATCAGCACAAGCACGATCGCGCCAAGCACACAACAAGCAATTTTGTATTTTTTAATCATATTTCTTTCCTTTCGACGCACTTGTCGAAGAAGTTTGCGACGTCGTTCATGACTTCGTCGCGGTTAAGTTCGTTCAGAACTTCGTGGCGCGCGTCCTTGTAAAGGTGGAATTCCAGGTGTTTCACGCCGAGTTTTTCATATCTGTTTTTAAGGTCGACAATCGACTTCCCGTAGCCGCCGATCGGATCCATACTCCCGCTGAACAGTCCTATCGGTGTATCGACGTTGACTTTTTTGAAGTTTTCGGGCTTTTCCGCCGTTCTGAGACCTTTCAGCATGTAGTAGCAGAAGGAAACGCTCATCGGCACGGAAGTGTACGGATCGTCGCGCGACACCTGTCGCATTGCGGGATCGCGCGTGAGCCAAAGTTTATCGCCCTTATCTTCGGGCCCTCTGTATTTCATTTTGTCGCGGAGATTGCCGAAGAAATCCAGAATTTTCATTCTCGTCTTTTTGTTGAACAGCATTATGAACTTCGCCGCGCCCATTCCGAGCCCCGTGACAAAGTCCGGCATTGTGCCGGAACCCGAAAGCGCGACGCCCGAAACGTCGGTGCCCTGTTCCAGAAACGACTGCCCCAAAAAACTGCCGTAACTGTGCCCGAAAAACAATACGGGCAACTTGTATCTGTCTTCAAGGTATTTCAGGAAGAAAACCTCGTCCTTGACGGTGTCCGAAAACATATCGCCGTCGTGATGACCGCGGTCGGCGTCGGTTTCCGAAAAGCCGTGTCCCCTGTGGTCGTCGCCGAAAACGATGTATCCGCGCGAGTTAAGATACTCCGCAAAGTGAATGTATCTTCCCATATGCTCGCCCATTCCGTGAACGACCATAACGACGCCTTTCGGGTTTTCGACTTTGTCGAAAAGATAACAATAAAGTTCGGTGCCGTCAAAACTTCTGAGTTTGAAATTCTCCATTTTCCCGTGTCCGCAAAACGCTGCCGTCCGCCCAGCGTCGCGAATCTCCTTAAAACTTTTTATTTATTGTACCACATATTAAAAGGTTTGAAAAGGCTAAACCGAAAATATTTGAATAAACGAGTTTATTCACCGAAAAAAATTGCGAAATCGCAAAACTTACGCTATACTGAAATTGCATAACGCCGTCGTCGGACGTACAACGGCGCCGCAGGTGAAAAATGAAAGACAAAATTATCGTGATAACCGGCGCAACGCGCGGGCTCGGGCTCAGACTCAAAGAAGACCTTTCAAAGGACAACGTCGTCGTTACTTTGTCAAGAAGTGAGGTCGAAAACGGCAAGACGGCGTTCAGGGCGGACGTGTCCGACTTCGACGACGTCAAAAGAGTTTTTGACGAAATCGGGAAATTTTACGGCAAAATCGACGTCCTTATCAATAATGCGGGATACGGGCTTTCGGGCGCGACCGAAATAATGAAGAAGGAAGAAATCGAAAGGATCACAAACGTCAATTTTCTGGGCGCGATCTGGTGCACGAAGTGCGCCCTGCCTTATATGACAAAAGGCGCGAAAATCGCCGTTATAAGCAGCGCAAGCGGTCTGACGCCGATGCCTTTCAGAACAATGTATAACAGCACAAAAGCCGCTTTAACTATGTTTTCTTACAGTATGAAGTTGGAACTCTGCAATTTGGGCATTGATTGCACCGCATTTATTCTGGGCCCCGTCAACACGGGCTTTTCAAACAATCGCACCGTCGTTACGGCAGAAGACAGCAGGTATTTCAAGGACGTAAAAGAAGTTGACGACTTTGTAAAAAATCAGGACAATTCCAAAAAAACAAGCACAAAAAAAGTATCGGCTTATATAATAAAAAAACTTGGAAAAACCCACCTTCGATATCACTATATCGTCGGATTCGGCTTCCGCCTTGCCTACGTATTTTACAAATTTTTCCCGTTCACAACTTTCCGCCTTACCAACTTTTTCATGCGAAAACGCGAAAAATAAGAAACGGCAGGATACCCTGCCGTTTTTGTTACTCACCTGTAAAAGGCGAAAATTTGATGATTTTTTGGGGTTCTTTGCGGGTTCTGAAAATCCTAGTGTACTTTCCGTACACGGATTTTCGGGTTCTGCAAAAACGCCGAAAAGGCGCAAATTATCGCCTTTTACTTGCTGACAAGACGACCGATATCGTAAAGCTTCGTATCAAACTTCTTCTTCATTTTGAGCGCTTCAACAACGTCGACGTCGATAACTTCGTTGCCTTTCACGCCGAGAACCCTTGCGTTTTTGTCTTCAAGAGCAAGGTCGACGGCGCGGACTGCAAGACGGGAAGCAAGCACACGGTCAGCCATTGTGGGCGTACCGCCGCGTTGCAGGTAACTCAGAACAACCTGATTGGTCGTGCGACCGGTTGCTTCGGCGACTTTTTTGATAAGTTCGTCCTTGACTTCCTTTTTGCCTTCCGCAAGGACGATGATTGTCGATGATTTGTCGTGTTTATCGATGCCTTCTTTGGCGCTTCTTGCGATTTCGTCGATGTCAACGGGTGCTTCGGGAACGATGACGTATTCCGCGCCGCCCGCGATTGCAGAATAAAGAGCGATGTCGCCGCAGTTTCTGCCCATGACTTCAAGTACCATGATACGGCCGTGCGAAGCCGCCGTGTCGCGAAGTTTCATAATCGCGTCGATGACGGTGTTGCAAGCGGTGTCAAAGCCGATCGTGTAGTCGGTGTAAGCAAGGTCGTTGTCGATCGTGCCTGGGATACCGATGCAGTGTACGTCGGTGTAACGTTCGATATCGCACATACCGCGGAACGAGCCGTCGCCGCCGATGACGATAAGGTTGTTTATTCCCCTGTCGGTAAGGTTTTTGATGCCTTTTTTAAGGACTTCGGGGTCTTTGAATTCATCCGAGCGACCGGTGCGAAGCATTGTGCCGCCCTTCTGAATGATATTCGAAACGCTTTTATAGTCAAGCTCGTAAATATCGTTTTCGATAAGACCGATATAGCCGTGTCTTACGCCATAGACTTTCACGCCTTTGCCAAGCGCATAACGAACAGCCGCTCTGATTGCGGCGTTCATGCCCATGCTGTCGCCGCCACTCGTAAGAATGGCGATTTTGTCGATGTTTTTTGCCATTGTTATTTCTCCGTAAAAATGTTATTTCTTATTGCTTCGGACAGCGCCGTGTTTCGTCAGTATTTCGGCGTCGCCCCTTATTTTGATTGCAGACGTTTTTGTCGTAAACTGCGCCACGAGAACTTCGCCCGCGTCAAGCATTTCGGTGTGGTGCGAGCGCGTTTCGCCGCCTCTTGTGAGCCCGATGACCTGAACGCCTTCGGACAATGCTTTCACGACGATGTAATCTTCTGTCGCGACGTCTTCGTATTCCTTATAATCCGTCATAATAAATGTTCTCCAAACATACTACACTATGGTAAAATATACAATATGTTTTGTCAACCGCTTTTCCCAAAGCTTTGCCAAAACCTTACATTCGTCAATTTTTGTTTATTCGGTAACTTCGACATTCGAGCGCCCCAAAACGGTTTTAAGGTCGGCAAGCAATGCGTCGCCGATTTCCGCCTTTTCGGGCGTTTCGGCGGTGCCCCAGTCGAAAACGAAGAAAACCCTGCTGCGCCCTTTGTTGGACGATATGATGTTTCTTGCCTCTTTGACAAGCGACATTATCTCGTTTTTCGCGCCGTGTACGGTGAGCCTCAAAGTTTTCCCTTCGTAAGTCGTGGCGGGTTTGACCTCGACGACTTCCTGTTTTTCAAGCGGATGCACCGCAAACACGTTGATTTTCGGCATTTCGTCGTCGCGCACGACAAGCGTGCCTTCCATTACGACGATTGCGTTTTCTTTCAGCATATCGCGGTATTGTTCAAACGAGCGGCTGTACAAAACGTATTGAATTTGTCCGTACAAGTCTTCCACGACGCCGACGCCCATGCTGTCGCCACGCTTTGTAAACTTCCTTTCGACGCTGTTTATAATGCCGCCGAGCTTTATGCGTTTCCCGTCAAAGCTTTTGTCGTACGCCGCTTTCTGGTATCCCTGATCGTCGTCATCGTCGCTTGCTTCGTCCGCCTCGACGACAAGCATCGACGTGTTGAAACCGAACTTTGAAAGTTCCTGCCTGTACGAGTTTAAGGGGTGTCCCGTGACGTACATTCCAAGGACTTCCTTTTCCAGCATAAGTTTGTTGATTTCGGTATATTCGGGGATATCGGGATACTTGAATTTCACAAAGTCGTCGTCGATAAGCGCGTCGAACAAAGACATTTGTCCGCCTTCCGAGTTTTTCTTGTCGCGGGCGATGGTATCCATAATCTGTTCATAACTTGCCATAAGCGTCGCGCGGGTTTTTCCAAAGCAATCGAACACGCCGCCTTTGATCATACTTTCAACCATACGCTTGTTGATGTTTACGCCGCTTACGCGGTTTAACAGGTCTTCAAGGTCAGTAAAGTCCCCGTTTGCGTTTCTTTCGGCAATAATCGCGTCAACCGCCGCCTCGCCCACGTTCTTGATTGCCATAAGCCCGAAGCGCAGGTTTTCGCCCTCGATGCTGAACTTTGTTTTGGACTTATTGATGTCGGGTTGAAGGACTTTTATGTTGATTGTGTTAAGGTAATTTACGTAGTTTTTGACCTCGTCCGCGTTCGTGATACGGTTGTTCAGAACGGCGGCAAGGAAGCACAGCGGATAATATCTTTTCAGCCACGCCGTCTGATAAGTAATGACCGAATACGCCGTTGCGTGCGACTTGTTGAATGCGTACGCGGCAAACTTCGTGATTTGTTCAAAAAGTTCCGACGCGATCTCTTTCGGCATACCGCGCGCCACTGCGCCTTCGATAATAACGTTGCCTTCTTCGTCCTTTTTGCCGTTGATGAAAATGTCTTTGTTCGCCGCCATTTTCGCGGCGTCCTTTTTGCCCATTGCGCGGCGAAGTTCGTCGGCTTTTCCGAATGAGTAGCCCGCGACTTCCCTTGCGATGTTCATGACCTGCTCCTGATACACGATACAGCCGTACGTAACTTTCAGGGAATTTTCAAGCATCGGGTGCAGATAATGAATGTGTTCGGGGTGGAATTTGCAATCAATATAGTTTGGGATAAACTGCATCGGACCCGGTCGATAAAGCGCCACGCCTGCGATAATTTCTTCCAGACAGTTGGGTTGAAGTTGCATCATGAACTTTTTCATACCTTCCTGTTCAAGCTGGAAAACCGCTTTTGTTTCGCCGTCGGAGATGAGTTTATAAACGTTCGGATCGTCAAAAGACAGCTTGCCGAGATCCGGCCGTTCCCCCGTGGTTTCTTCCACAAAGTCAAGCGCGGCTTCGATATCGGTAAGGGTGTTGAGCCCCAGAAAGTCCATTTTCAAAAGCCCCATCGCCTCGACCTGCTTTTTGTCGAACTGAGTCGTGATATATTCGCCGCTCCTTTGCAAAGGTACGAAATCCCACACGGGACGCGGACAAATCAGAACGCCCGCCGCGTGCATACCCGTTTGTCTGGGCATATTTTCAAGGCGCAACGACATATCTATTATCGTTTTTGCGGTGACGTCTTCTTCGTAATATTTAATGAAATCGGGCGAAAGCATTTTCGCCTTTTCTTCGTCGTCCTTGTAAGGCCCGCGACCGAGAGCCTGCGACAGCGAAATATGTACGACGTCGTTTATCGCCTTTGCCCATTTGTCGGCGTCGGCGTAAGGAATGCTGTAAACGCGCGCGACGTCCTTAATAACCGCGCGTGCGGACAACGTGCCGTAAGTTATAATCTGCGCGACATGGTCTTTGCCGTACTTTTCCTGAACGTACTGGATCGTGCGCTCCCTGTTGACCGTGCAGAAGTCGATATCGAAGTCGGGCATCGACACCCTTTCCGGGTTTAAGAACCTTTCAAAGAACAGGTCGTATTTCAAGGGATCGACGTTTGTGATGCCGATTGCGTACGCGACGATACTTCCAACGCCGCTTCCGCGCCCAGGACCGACGGGAATACCGTGAGTTTTGCTGTAATTCACAAAATCCCAGACGATAAGGTAATATCCCGCAAAGCCCATCTTGATGATGACGCCAAGCTCGTATTCCAGCCTTTCCCTGACCTCGTCCGTGACGACTTTATATCGTTTCGCAATGCCTTCTTCCGCAAGGTCGCGAAGATATGCCGCTTCCCTTTGGTTGTTTTCCTTGGGAAGATAATCGTATTTTGCAGGGGTTGCAAACTCAGGGATTTCGTAATGACCGGCAGGCGCCGCCGTTGCCGGAACGAATTCGATTTTATTCGCGATTTCGACGGTGTTGTCAAGCGCTTCCTCGATCCACGAAAACTTTTCGTGCATTTCGTCGTACGATTTAAGGTAAAATTCCTCGGGTTCAAGCCTTATGCGGTCGGAGTCGGTCAGCTGCTTTTTCATACTGATGCACATCAGCACGTCCTGCATGTCGGCGTCGTTCTTTTCAATGTAGTGGACGTCGTTTGTCGCGACGACTTTCACGCCGATTTCCCTTGCAAGCCTGACGAGTTCGGGCAACGCTTTCTTTTCTTCCGCAATGCCGTGGTCTTGAAGCTCGATATAATAATCGTCGCCGAAGATTTCCTTGAATTCCAGCGCCGACCTTTTCGCGCCTTCGTAATTGTCCTCGATAATCAGACGGGGCACTTCGCCCTGCACGCAGGCGGACAAACAAATTATTCCTTCGGAATACTGCCTTAAAACGTTCATGTCGATACGCGGACGATAATAAAAACCATCCTTGAACGATATCGACGAAAGTTTCATAAGATTGTCGTATCCCGTTTTGTTTTTTGCAATCAGAATAAGGTGATGGCGTTTTTCGGTCGGATCGCAGTTTTTAATATCCCTGACCGTGTAAAACTCGCTGCCGATAATGGACTTTATGCCCGCTTTTTTCATCGCCTCGATGAAAGAATAAACGCCGTACATATTGCCGTGATCGGTAATCGCGCAGGCGGTCATTCCTTTTGCTTTCAACGCTTCGGCAAGGGGGGATTTTTTCCCTTCGCCCGAGATTCTCGCCGCGCCGTCAAGCAGGCTGTATTCGGTATGCAAATGAAGATGGACGAATTCTTTACTCATTTTCGTTCTCCGCGTCGTTTGCGGCAGAAAGTTCTTCCGCAATCGAGATTATTTTTCTGAATCTGTGGTTGATGCAACTTTTGCTCACGCCGAGTTTTTCGGCAAAGAAATCAAGCGTTGCCTCGGGGTATTCTTTTCGCAGCGCGATAAGAGCTCGCAACTCTTCGCTGAGCCTTTTCACGCCGAAATTCTTTTCGATATTTTCAATCGCAATAAGCTGTTTCGTGCTGGCGATTGCCGTCTTGTCCATATTCGCGACGGAGCAGTTACTCTTTCTGTTGACGTTGTTGTTGACAAGCCTTTCAATCATTACGTCCTGCATATAAAGCACCGTTTCGGACGCGCCGAGCAGCGCAAAGAAGTTTGAAATGACTTCGCTTTCCTTGACGTACACGATAAACTTATTGCCTCGTTCCACCGTTTTTGCGACAATATCGAAACTTAACAGCAGTTTTTTGACTGATAAAGCATACGTTTCGTCCGCAAGCGCAAATTCAAGATAATACCCGTTTCCCGACGACTCGATATCCGCGTCTTCGCCGATAAGTTTTTCGGGCACGTTTGCAGAGCCCGTCGCCACGAACAACGATTTCAGATACGTCTTTGCACAGCACTCGTTCATCACGACCTTGTTGTCGATACCTTCGACAAAGTCATAGCCGTCTTTCGTTTTTCTGATAATGCCGGCGTCGTACAACATATCGTGCGTGATTGCGGGAGGCACTTTCATAACGTACAGTTTGCCCTTTTGAAGCCCCGTGTTCACGTTCGTAACGTCAACGTCGATTTCCGCGTTGTACGTCGTTTTGACGGCGATTGCCGTTGATTTTATATATTCGTAGTCCTGCGACTCGAAAACGAGCTCGGTTTTGTTTTTCAGTATTCTTAAACTGCCGATTGCTTTTATCGCGGCGGATAGCCATGCCGTCGCGCAACATTTGTTTTCAAATTCCGTCGTCAGTAATTCGTTTTTTGCGTATCTGTTAAAGTTCAGTTTTTCCATGTTTTTTCTTCCAGTCGGCAAGCCTTGTGAACTCGGGTTTTTTGTCAAGGTTTACGACGCGGGTATTTGGCACGTCGTATTTTTTTATTATTTCTTCCGCCCTGTTAAAATTACCGATTGCGCTTAACTTGTGGGCGTCGCTGTTCACGATAAAGTTGCAGTCGGTATCAAGCATTTCGGGCAACAGCCTTTCGACAAGCGGCAGATGTTTCATATTGATTTCGATAAGAGTGCCACACCTTGCCGCGGTTTTGCACACTTCCTTTACGTCGACGATCGCGTGATTGCCGACGTGCGACAAAATATCGACGGGATTGTTTTCGATTGCCGCGATAAACGCGTCGGTCGCCGCCGCTTTTTTCTTTGCGGTCGTGCCGAAAACGTCGGTGATGAACCCGTTGAAAAGGACGTATGAAAAATAATCCTTGACCGACGTGCTTCTGATGAACCGATGAAACCCCGCGACAAGAATATCCATATTCATAAGGTGCTTGTCCGTCACGTCAAGATTGCCCTTCGTGTCGACGATATCCGCCTCCACGCCAAGCAACAAATTGACGTTTTCAAGGTTTTCCCTTACCCTTTTTACGTCGATTATTTCTTTTTCGAACTTCTTTTCCGTCAGCGACAGCGTTACGTTTGCAAACCCGTGGTCGGTGATCGCAAGTTCTTTCAGCCCGATTTTCCCGGCGTAAAGCGCGGCGTCGGATATTTTCGCCCGTCCGTCGCTGTAAACCGAATGTGTGTGATAGTCGCCGTAAAATTTCATATGTTTCCTATTATTTCGATTTCTCTTTCAAGACTTATGCCAAACGCGCATCTTACCTTGTCCGAAATCGCGTCCGACAGTATTTTGTAGTCGCGGCTTGTCGCTCCGCCCGAGTTTATTATAAACCCGGCGTGTTTTTCGGACACCTTCGCGCCGCCTTCCGAAAACCCTTTAAGGTTAAGTGCGTCGATATAATACGCCGCGCTCACAAGGTCATGTTTTTTGAAAGTGCTTCCAAGCGACGGACTGTCGGGTTGCGCCGCCCGCCGTATTGTTTCGCAATCTTTCGCGCGCACCGCGATAAGATTTTTGTCTTTCCTTTTCAACCTTAGTGTTGCCGACAGAACGACGTAGCCTTTCTTTTTCACTACGCTGTCCCGATACGAAAACCACAGGTCGGATTTTTGGATTTTTTGCACGATTCCGCCGTGTAAAACGGTTATTTCGGTGACATAATCCCCGATTTCCGCGCCGAACGCCCCTGCGTTCATCGTTAACGCGCCGCCAAGCGTCCCCGGGATTCCCGAAAGTTCTTCAAGCCCCGAAAGCCCTTTGTCTAACGCCGCGCAATACAAACTTTTCATCGTTTCGCCGCAACGCCCGACAACTTCTTCGCCACGGACTTCGACGCCCTTCACGCGTTTAAGACACATCACGTTTCCGACGCCGTCGTCGGATATCAGCGTGTTCGTGCCGTTGCCGAGAATAAAAAACTTCTCGTTCTTTTCAGTCAGATATTCAACCGCCCTTACGACTTCGTTTTCGTTTTCGGGCAGATACAGTTTTTTGATTTTTCCGCCGCTTAAAAATGACGAATATTTCTTCCCGTCGGCGTTTTCGATAACCTTGATCCCGTCCATTTTACCATTTTATGAAAACGGACGAAAAAGGTTAATCCCTGTTCATTCTTTCGATAAGTTCTTCGTTGGCGTCGTAGCCCATTTGCTTCAAGCGGAAATTCTTTGCCGCGACTTCGACGATAATCGCAAGGTTTCTGCCCATAATGACAGGGACGATAAGTTTCGGAATTTCGACGCCCAGCACGTTATAGGTACGCATCGGCGCGTCGCTTCTTTCGTAATCATGCGATTTTTCGTATTCGACGAGTTCGATAACAAGGTCGACGTTGGTTTTTCTTAAAATGCCCGCAACGCCGTACATGTTCCTGACGTTGATAAATCCGACGCCGCGAAGTTCGATAAAGTCCTGAATCTTGTCGGGCGAGGAGCCTTGTATCGTGTCCTTTATGACTTTCAGTTCGACAGCGTCGTCCGCGACGAGCATATGTCCCCTGTGAATGAGTTCGAGCGCGGTTTCGCTTTTACCGACGCCGCTGATGCCCGTAAGCAGCACCCCGATGCCGTCGATGTCCAAGAGAGTTCCGTGTATTCTGGTTTTCGGCGCAAGAAAATCGTTCAGGAAATTGATGATATCGTTGACGACTTCCGACGTTATCGCGTTCGATTGCAAAACCGGCGTGTCGTACTCTTTCGCAAGGTCAAGCATATCCTTGCACGGTTCGAGTCCCCTTGAAATTATGATGCACGGGACTTCCGTTTTGAACAGTTTTTTCAGCGCTGCACGGCGGTTTTCGTCGGTCATCTGATAAAGATAGTACATTTCGGCGTTGCCGAGCACCTGCACGCGGCTTCTTGCGAAATAGTCGTCAAAGCCCGAAAGAATAAGCCCCGGACGGTTGACGCTCACCGTTTGCAACGTGATTTGCCGCGCGGTATTCATATAAATGATTTTCAGTTTAAGAAGGTTTGCGAAATCGCGAAGAGCGATAACTTCGCCGCTTGTTTCTTCGATTCCGGTATTGACTTTGATTTTCATAATTATCTCCTAAAAGCAAAACTTCCTTATGGTTTTCGCGACACCGTCGTCCTCGCAGTTTTCCGCGATATAATCAGCCGCGTTTTTCAGTGTGTCAACGGCGTTTCCGACCGCAACGCCCATCCCCGCGACTTCGATCATTTGCAAATCGTTAAGGTTGTCGCCGAAAGTCATCGTGTCTGAAAGGCTTATGCCGTATTTGTTTGCAAGAAAATCGACCGCTTTCCCTTTGGAAGCGTGCGCGTCAACCGCCTCGACGTTGTACGGCTTGCTGCTGTTGATTAAAAGCCTGTCGCCGAATTCCTTGATCGCGGCGTTTCTGACCTGCTCCGTTATCGACGAATCCATGCTGCAATACACCTTGTTCACGGGCGCGTCCGTCGTTTTGAAAAAATCTTTGAAATCCCCGACGACGTTAAGCGGCACCCCGCAAAACCGCGCGTAATCCACGCTGTACGGATTTTCCTTTTCGACGCAAAGATTGTCCCCGACGTACACTTGCGGAAACACGTTTTGTTTTTTCATAAATTCCACGTAATCGACGGCAAGGTCTTTGTCGATATCGTTGACGAGCAGGGTTTCTTCGGTGTCGATATTTTTGATTAAAGAGCCCTGATAACTGATGATTTCGCCGTGCAGACCGAATTCCCGCGCGATTTTTACGATACTTCTGAACATTCTTCCCGTGCAAATCGCGAACCTGCCGCCGCGGGCGATATATCCCTGAATCGTGTCTTTCGTGAAATCGCTTATCACGCCGCTTTTCGGAAGCAACGTGTCGTCGTAGTCGCAAGCGATAAACTTATATTTCATAAGCGTTACCTCAAATTAAGTAAATACTATTATATATTATCCTTACGATTTCAACAACGATTTTTAGGCTTAAAAATTATTTTTGATTTTTGCCGTCGAAGAATGCGCGGATTTTTTCCGCGTCGGCTCTTGAAATACCCTTGACGGACGCAAGCGTATCAACGTCCGCGGCTTTGATTCTGTCAATGGTTTTGAAATGATTGTATAAAATATCCGTTTTTTTGTCGCCGATACCTTCGATGTCTTTCAGGCTCGACACCTTTAAGCGGTTTGTGTGCAGGCGAGTGGCGTAATCCACCGCAAAACGATGCGCCTCGTCGCGGAGTCTCATCAAAAGCGCAAGCGCGGGCGAACGGCGCGACAAATAAAGCCCTTCCGACTTATCGGGAAAATATATTATTTCGTCGCTTTCGGCAAGGGAAATCATATTGACGTAAACCCCCGCTTCCCGCATTGCGTCCTGCGCGCGTGATAGTTGACCTTTTCCGCCGTCGATGACGATAAGATCCGGGTGTGCGTTGAAACTTTCGTCCTCGGAATTTCCGATTTTCGAAAGGCGGCGAAGCAACGTTTCGTGCATGCTTTCAAAGTCGTTGTTCTGCTGGACTTTCACCTTGAAACGGCGATACGCGCTTTTTTTCGGCTCCCCGTTCTGAAAGACCGTCATGCTCGCCACGACGTCCGTCCCGCTGAAATGCGAAATGTCAAAACACTCCATACGAGCGGGCGGCGACGGAAGACGTAAAATCTCTTGCAGTTTCAACGCCGCGCCTTCGGTAAGGTTATATTTTTTCAGTTGTTTTACGACAAATGTGTCAAGATAGTTTTTCGCGTTGTTTTCCGCCATTTCGACAAGTTGTTTTCTTATGCCGCGCTGCGGAACGATGATATTAAGTTTTTTGTCGAATTTATCGGATAACACGCTTAACAATGCGTTTTCAGACGGTAAAGTCGTGTTTACGACAATTTCGTCGGGCGCGTCCGGCATATTGTCATAGTATTGCAGGATAAATTGTTCCAGCAGATTCCTGTTAAGTTCAAGTTCGTCTTTGGCTTTGTTTTCCGCATTTTCGACAGGTTTTACTAAGCCCGAATTTATGCTTTCGACGGGATAATTGTCGCCGCCGACAAGCTTTCCGCCGCGCACCATAAGCACCGATACGGCGGTATATACGCCGTTGTCCAAAACCGAAAACACGTCCATATTGTAGTCTTTCGGAAGTGCGGCGATTTGCTGACGGATAAGTTTATCGAGCGTGTGCAGGCGGTTTTTGAAATACAGCGCACTTTCAAAATCTTCCCTTGCCGACGCGTCGTACATTTTCTTTTCAATGACTTTTTTTATCTCCTCGTCGTTTCCCTTTAAGAACGAAATTACGTCGGAAATTACCTTGCCGTATTCTTCGCGGGTAACGTTTCCCGAACACGGCGCAAGACACCGTCCGATATGACTCATCAGACACGGTCTGTGCGACGAAGGAAGGTGCGACAAATCCTTATTGCAACTTCTCACGGGGAACGCGCTGCCGATAAGTTCCAGAATATCTTTCGTGTTCACGCCGACCATATAAGGTCCGAAGTATTTGCTGCCGTCGTCGACAAGTTTCCTTACGACCTGCACCGACGGAAATTTTTCTTTGACGTTAATCTTGATGAAAGGATATTGTTTGTCGTCTTTCAACAAAATATTGTACTTCGGCGCGTACTTTTTGATAAGATTGTTTTCCAGAACGAGCGCTTCTTCTTCGGTCGCGCACATAATGTAACGAAAATCGACGATGTTTTCGACAAGTTTCATCGTTTTTTCGGTTTTTACGGAAGAGTGGAAATACTGACTTACCCTGTTTTTAAGATTGACCGCTTTCCCGACGTAAATGACCGTGCCGGAAGCGTCCGACATAATATATACGCCGGGGCTTTGCGGAAGGTCTTTCAGTTTTTGTCTGATTACGTCGTTCATGGTCGAATTTTTGAAAAATAATATTAAATGAAACCGCCGTCGACGGTAATTGCCTGCCCCGTGATAAAGGACGATTTGTCGGACAACAAAAACGACACTACGTCCGCAACGTCTTTGGGCGTGCCGATTCTGCCTATCGCCGTTTCGTCGATAAGAGTCTGCATTTCGCATGCAGTAAAGTTTTCTTTTCGCATCATATCGGTGTCGATGCAACCGGGACACACCGCGTTCACCCTGATTCCCGACAACCCGAGTTCCTTTGCCATCGCCTCGGAAAACGCAATAACGCCCGCTTTCGACGCGGAATAAACCGCCTCGCACGACGCGCCCGTTTTTCCCCATATCGACGACACGTTAACGATAACGCCGCTTTTTCTTTTCACCATATCGGGGATTACTTCTTTCACGGTATAAACAACGCCTTTCAGGTTCGTGTCAATAACACTGTCACATTGACATAAATCCATATCTTCGAGCAGCCCCGTCACGCTTATTCCCGCATTGCACACAAGGTGCGTTATGCTTCCGAATTTGTTTCTGACCGCGCTTACCATACTTGCGACCTCGTCGTACTTCGACACGTCGGCTTTCACAAGCATTACGGACGTATATTTTTCAAGCTCGTTTTTGAGCGCGACCGCCGCGCTTTCGCTTTTGTTGAAATTTATCGCGACGTTGTAGCCTTCTTTTGCAAGCGTCCTTGCGATTTCCGCGCCGATACCTTTTGACGCGCCCGTTATCAATACCGTTTTCATAATTGTTTCCTTGATTTTTATATTTTATATTATATAATAACGTACATAATTTATCAATTATATTTTGCTTTACTTTTTTGCCTCTTTATTGTACAATACGCCCATATCGCATTATTTTGAGGAAATATGAAAATACTCATCGTTTGTTCGTCGAATACCTGCCGCAGTCCTTATGCGGAATTTATATTCAAACGGCTGGTGTCGGAAAGCGACGTTCTGAAAAAGAATATCGAAAGCGTCACGTCGTCGGCGGTTTTCAATCAGTCGCGCGCGATGCACCCGAAAACTTACGCGCTCCTTCTGGAAGAAGGTTTCACAAAGGAGGAACTCGACGCGTTCAAACCCGACTTCATTCTTAAAGACAGGAAAAAGTTTGACGAAGCCGACGTCATTATCGGCATGGGTTATCTTCAATGGTTTTTGCTTCCTTTTAAGTACAAGAAAAAATACGTCAATCTTTCAAAAGCCGCCATCGGAAAAAACATCAACATTCCCGATCCGTTTTACAGAAAGTCAATGGAATTTTACAAAAATACGATGGACGTCATCAAGACTTATCTCATCGTTTATGCCGAAAAACTTGAAAAGGAATTTTCAAAAAAAGATTAAGCGCGCCTTTTAAGCATTTTCACAATCACGATTATCAATACGGCAGCAACCGCCGAAAACGCAACCGCACTCGTAACGCCGCCCGACACCGCTCGGACGGTTTTTTCACTTGTTTTGACGTTCACTTTATATTCCTCAATCGTTTTGCCGCCGACGCTGCAAATTATCGTGTATTCGCCTTTTGTTTCGGGCGTAAAGGAAATTTCCGTGCCGATTTTCGTGTCGACGCGTCGCCCGTTTTCGTCGTAAATATCCCACACGATTACAAGTTCGGGATCGAGCATATACGCATTGTCAAGTTTATAAACGACGGTGCTTTCGGCGCGCACGACGGCATCGCCGACAACCGAAAGTTGCGCGTCTTCAACCGTTTGAACGTAGTTGACCTTGACGGTGATTATCTCGGACGTATCGTTGATATACGCGCTGTTCGCGGCGTAAATAAAATACGTTCCGGGCTCCGTCGGGGTAAAGTCGATCCTTGCGCCGTTTACGCTGTAAATAACTTCGCCGCCCGAAAGCGTTCCGTTTTTGCCGGCTTTCACGACGTACATTTTTATGCTCTTGTACGCGACGTCGGTTTCGGGCGCAAAGTCTTCTTCGTCAAAGTATCTGAGCTTTGCAAAAGCGACGACTTTTTTCGGCGACGAAATGTTCTGGTTAAGCGCGTCAAGGCTTTCGTCTTCGGTAAAGACTTTGATTTCTTTAATATGCTTAAAGTCAACAAAGGCACTTAAATTAAGTTTTTTTGCAGTATAAACACCGCTTCCGTACGATATTGTGCCTGTTGCAACGGCAGGAGTACTTGTCATCACGTCGTAAACGGTTGCCGATTTCCTGTTGAATCTTATTTCCAGCACCGCCGCCGCAAAGGATACGAAAGGCGTTGCCATGCTCGTGCCGTCTTTTGTGTTATAATTATTATTGCCGTCTTTCGACGCGCTTTTTATATTTTGTCCCGGCGCCGCAATGTCGTACGCCGTGCCGTAGTTGGATTTCGGCGCGGGAATAAGACCTTCGCCGTAATTCATAACGCCGATGACGTTTTCAAGGCACGCGGGACTTCCAAGACAATATCCTGTTCCTGACGAATTTAATCCTTTGATGCTGTTGCCCGCCGCCGCGCAAACTATGACGCCTTCGCGCACCGCGCTTTGTATCATGACGTCAATCGCGCCGTTTTTGCCCCACGATGAAGTGTTCGACGATTTTATCATGTTTGTCAGCGACATATTTATCACAATCGTCTTATTTTGCGTAGCAAGATCCCTGACGTAACTTATTGCGTCCACGACTGCGACGGCGTCGAAACTTCCTTTGCTGTCGCCGGCTTTCACGGGCAAAATCTTAATGTAGTCTTCAAGCCCGTATTTTTTGATTTCCTGCGCGACGATGCCCGCAACGTGCGTGCCGTGCCCGATAAGATTGCCGTTATTGCAAGTGTCGTTGATGTAATCTCTGCCGTTTTTATGAGTGATTGCGTTATACCAAAGTCCTTCGTCGCACAATACGCCGTCGAACAACTCGTGCGAGGCGTTAATCCCCGTGTCGATCACCGCAACAAGGACGGGATTATTTTTGAAATCGGCTTTTTCCGCCGTGGAAAGCCCGTCTTTAATCTTATTTATCGCTTGAAGAGTACCGCCAAAATTATTATAATCTTCGCCGTCAAACCATTGATTTGAAACGGCGTCGGGGAGCACGGCGGCATACGCGACGTCGTTTGTGAAAAATCCGCACGAAAACGCGCCCGCAATCAGCGCAAGCAACACTATGAATATGGTAAGATTTTTCACGGCTTGTTTTTTCATATCAAATATTATAGCCCACTTTTCCTTAAAACACAATAAAAAACCGCCCCTATGGGCGGTTTAAGCGATTTTTTCGGTCAGGCGTTCAGAACTTTCCTTAAAAATTCTTTCGTCCTGTCGTTTTGCGGGTGCTCGAAAAAGTCTTTCGGGTTGTTTTCTTCGGTGATTTTTCCTTCGGACATAAACAAAATCCTTGTGCCGACTTCTTTCGCAAACCCCATTTCGTGCGTGACGATGACCATCGTCATACCTTCTTCCGCAAGTTCTTTGATAAGGTCCAGAACTTCGCCGACCATTTCGGGATCGAGCGCGGACGTCGGCTCGTCAAAAAGCATGACTTTGGGATTCATTGCAAGCGCCCTTGCGATGGCAATACGCTGCTTTTGTCCGCCCGACAAGGTAGAAGGATACGCGTCGGCTTTTTGTTCCAGCCCGATTCTTTTCAGAAGTCGCAACGCGTTTTCTTCCGCATGCGCCTTGATTTCCTTCTTCGACGAGAATTCCGGCGCGACGACCTGTTTTTCTGCAATATGGTTTTTATGTGAAACGGCGCGTTCTTTCTTTTCGATTTTCGCGGTGAGTTTCAGTTTCTTTTTCGTCAGTTCGGGATCGTACGTCGCATAGGTTTTCCCCTGCCTTTCTTCCGACTTTTTGGTTTTTTCCCATTCGGCGGAAACGTCTTTCAGCACGGCTTTCAGTTCTTCCGACTGCTTTATGAGTTGTTCCTTTTCGGCGTCGATTTTAGCATTGATTTTATCGCCGTATTTTTTATAAAACTTATTATAAATCGGCACAAAAACATTCTTTATCTTTTGTTTTCGCATATTTGAAATGCCGATTCTGACAGGTGCAAGCGTAATATTCTTTTTTACGGTATAGTTGTTGAAAAGGTTGAACTGCTGGAATACCATACCGATATTCTGACGTTGGACGTTTATGTTGACTTTAAGGTCGGCAAGGTCGTTGCCCATAAAAAGTATTCGTCCCGCCGTCGGATCTTCAAGAACGTTCAAGCACCTTAAAAACGTCGATTTTCCACCGCCGGACGGCCCGACGATAACCACTTTTTCGCCTTCGTAAATCTTTGTCGAAATGTCGTCCAGAACAAGAAGATCGCCAAATTTTTTGGTAAGGTTTTCGACTTCCAGCATCGCTTTCTTTTCGTCGGCTTGCGCGTGGCATTCCGCCGCGATTAAACTTTCGTTTTCGTTATTTATCACTTTTCGCAAATCTCCTTTCAATCATCTTGATAATCATCGTCAGAATTCCGACAATGACAAGATAGAACAGCGCGAGTACGAGATACGGTATCATAAATTCGTACGACGACGAGCCGATAAGTTTGAACGCCTGCGTGAGATCAAACACGGCGATAAACCCGGCGACCGACGTGTCTTTGACAAGCGCGATAAGTTCGTTGCCGAGCGCGGGCAGGCTGTTTTTGAGCGCCTGCGGCAAAACGATTCTGAGCATCGTCGACGGATAAGAAAGTCCGAGCGCGCGCCCCGCTTCCCTTTGTCCCGCGTCGACGGACAAAATACCGCTGCGCATTATTTCCGAAACGTACGCGCCCGAATTTATGCCAAACGTAACGATTGCCACGACAAGTTTGTCGATATTGACGCCCGCAAGCGGGAAAATCACGTAATACAACAGCAAAAGTTGCACGACAATCGGCGTGCCCCTGAAAAACCCGACGTATATATCGCCGATTTTCGAAATCCACTTGAAAACTTTGCTTTGTTTTCCCGCGACCTTGACAATAGCAACGAAGGTACCTATACAGATACCTATCAGAAAGCCGAATACGGCAATGTACGCTGTGTTTTTGAAACCCAGCAGTACATTTTTGTATCCTTCGTTCTCAACGAACGACCTTATAAAGATTTGCCACTTTTTTTCAAACACGGTCTTATTTATTTACGTTTTTAAGAAGAGTTTGTGCAACCGCCTTATCGACGATGATAAACGATATGTTGCCGTCAAGCATCGATTGTACCGCAAGTGCGGGAGAATCGTATCCGTTGAAATCAAGGTTCTTAAAGCCGTCGAATCCAAGCGCTTCGTTACCTTTTGCGAATTGCTGACCTGTCGTGCCTGCTTGTCCGCCGCACTTTGCCGCCGCTCCCGACAGAGAAGCGAGTTTTTGAAGCATTGCGTCCTTATCGCTGCATGCGTCGAACGTGGTATCGTCCGCTTTGACAACGACGACTTGCGTGGTGTCGAAGTAAGGGTTCGTAAAGTTTACCATTTTTGCACGGTCTGCGCTTATGGTAAGAGCCGCCATACCGATGTCGTATTTGTCGATATTCTGAACAGCCGTTACAACCGCGTCGAAGTCCATATGTTCCACGACAAGGGTTTTGCCCATTTCGTTTGCGATAAGTTGTGCGATTTCGATGTCGATACCGGCGATTTTGTTGCCGTTGTAGTACTCAAACGGAGCAAAGTCGATATTCGTTGCGACGACAAGTTCGTTTGCGCCGTCGGTCGCGCTGGTTTTAATGCTGTTGCTGCCAAACGTTGCAAGCTGTTCTTCCGTGGCGTTAAGGTACTTGTCCATAATCGCCTGGATTTCCGTGGCTTTTGCGTCAAGAATGCCGTTTACGGTGTTAAGAAGTTCCGTATTTCCCTTTTTGACGATGAAAGCGTATTGTTCGCTTGAAAGATCGACGTCGACCATTTTGATTTTTTCTGTTGCTCCGCCGCCTTTTTTGTCGCATGCGGTGAATGCGAACGCACAGGTGATAACCGTTGCGACGGTCAGTAATGCCGCGAGTATTTTTTTCATTTTTATACCTCAAAAATTTTATTTCGTTTTCGATGATGCAATCATAGCATAACTATTCGCGCTTGGCAAGCAATTTTGCATAAATATTCACAAAAAATTAAATATTTTTGTATTTTGCCGTATATATGAATAAAATCCTGCATATTTTGCAAGATTTTATACATTTATTCGGTTTTATTGAATTTTACGAAAAGGATTTTTCAAAAACGACGTCGCCGTCAAGGGTTCTTACGACGAATCCGTTTTCGTCCAGAAGCATATAAGACGGCTTGCACCCGTTCTTCGGAAGGGACGCCGACGCCACGCATACGCACGTCGTTCCGTCGCGTTCCGTCAGTTCGTTCACGTGGAAATGCCCGTACACCAGAAGGTCGCAACCTATCGGCAACACGTCCTTATTGAAATAATGCCCGTGCGTGAAAGTCACCCTTTCCCCGCCGACGTTTACGTGCACCGCGGGCGAAAACGGAAACGTTGAAATCATTTCGTCGATTTCGGCGTCGCAGTTTCCCTTGATTGCAATGATTTTGTCCGACAAGGAATTGAAAAGTTCCGCAACCTTCATCGGGGCGTGTTCTTCGGGCAAAGGGTTTCTGGGACCGTGGTAGTACAAGTCGCCAAGGAGCACGAGTTTGTCCGCGCCCGATTTTTCAAATTCTTCCACGACCTTTTTCGCAAAGAAGTACGAGCCGTGTATATCCGTCGCGATAAAGTATTTCATATTATTCAAGCCCGTTGGGGTTCATTTTTTGCCAACGCCAGCTGTCTTCCGCCATGCGGTGAAGATCGAACTTACATTCCCAGCCGAGTTCTTTTTTGGCTTTCGAGCAATCGGCATAGCATTCCGCGATGTCGCCTGCGCGGCGACCGTCGATCTGATACGCGATGGGGTGTCCGACGACTTTTGAAAACTCGTTAATCATTTCCAGCACGCTGTATCCGTGCCCGGTGCCGAGGTTGTAGATGACGAGCCCCGAATTCTCGTGCAGTTTTTTAAGCGCGGCGATGTGACCTTTCGCAAGGTCGACGACGTGGATATAATCCCTGACGCCCGTGCCGTCTTTCGTGGGATAATCGTTGCCGAAAACGTGGACCTTTTCAAGTTTTCCGACGGCAACCTGCGTGATATAAGGCACAAGGTTGTTGGGGATACCGTTGGGATCTTCGCCGATAAGCCCGCTTTCGTGCGCGCCGATGGGGTTGAAGTATCTTAAAAGCGCGATATTGAACGAGTTGCCGCTGTGATAAAAGTCCTTTAAAATCTGCTCGATCATAAGTTTCGTCTGTCCGTACGGATTGGTTGCGGACAGCGGAAAATCTTCAAAAATAGGCACCGACTTCGGGCAACCGTAAACGGTCGCGGACGAAGAAAACACAAGGTTTTTCACGCCGCACTCGCGCATGCAGTCGATGAGAACGAGCGTGGAATTAAGGTTGTTGTCGTAATACGCAAGCGGGATTTTCACACTTTCGCCAACCGCTTTCAGCCCTGCGAAGTGGATTACGTCGGTGGGTTTTTCGTCCTTGAAGATTTTGAGTAATTTTGCTTTGTCGCGCACGTCCACGTTGTAAAACGCGGGACGTTTCCCCGTGATTTGTTCGATACGGTCGACAACGCCGATTTTCGAATTTGAAAGGTTATCGACAATTACGACGTCCTGATTATCGTTCAAAAGTTCGATAACGGTGTGGCTTCCGATATAACCGGTGCCGCCGGTGACCAAAACTTTGTTCATATATAACCTGCCTTTTGCGGATAATCCGCGAAATATTATTTTCGTATATAGTATATCACGAATTGAAAAAGTTGCAATAGGTAAAAAATAATCTGACAAAAAATTTACAATATAAATATATTTAATTAGAGAATATACAAAAAAAATAAGGCCCGTCTTTCGACGAGCCTTTTTGTTAAGCAAAAATTACTTTTTGAGTGCGATGGTTTCTTTCGCCTTATTGACGATGTCTTCGACCGTAAGGTGGAATTTTTCAGCAAGGTATTCTTTCTTGCCGACTTCGCCAAAGGTGTTGTTGACGCCGATCATGCCGACGGGAGCCGGGCACTTGGACACGACGACTTCGGACACCGCGCTGCCGAGACCGCCCTGCAAGGTGTGGTTTTCGCACGTGACGAGCGCGCCGGTTTTCTTGACCGCGTTGACGATTGCTTCTTCGTCGATGGGTTTCCAGGTGTGGATATTCAGAACGCCCGCGTCGATGCCTTCTTCTTTCAGAATTTCGGCGGCTTTCAACGCTTTTTCAACCATAATACCGCTTGCGACAAGGGTAACGTCTTTGCCGACTTTCACGGTGATGGCTTTGCCGAGTTTGAAATCGGGAACGTCGTCGAAGATATGTTCGGGTTTTTTCCTGAACAGACGAATATAAACCGCGCCGGGATAGTCGATAATCTGAGGGATTGCGCGGGCGAGCATTGCGCCGTCGGTAGGCTCGAAGCATACCATATTGGGGATTGCGCGCATAATCGCCATATCTTCAAACGGCATGTGGGTGCCGCCGTTGGCTTCCGCCATGATACCGGGGTCGGAGCCGACGATTTTCACGTGTTGTTTTGCGTACGCGACGGAGATGAAAATCGTGTCGTAGCAACGACGCGTCGCGAACGGAGCGAACGAATATGCAAACGGGATTTTGCCCATTGCGGACATGCCCGCGGCGATACCTATCATATTTGCCTCGGCGATACCGACGTTTACGAACCTGTCGGGATGCGCTTCTTTGAACGCTTTCGTTGCGTGGCAGCCCATAAGGTCGGCTTCCAGAACGACGATGCGTTTATCGGTGTTTGCGATTTCAGCCAAAGTATTGGCAAGCACTTGCCTCATTTCTTTTTCGTCAGTCATTATTCATACCTCCCCGTTTCTTTTCTCCAAAGTTCCTCGGGAATCGACATGCTGTGGCAGTTCGCGACGCCTTCGGTGAAGGACGCGCCGAAACCTTTTATCGTATCGAGGATAATCATGCTGGGTTTGCCCTTTTGCGCTTTTGCGGCGTCGATTGCGTCGGAGATTGCGACAAGGTCATGCCCGTTGATTTCTTGGGTGAAGAAGTTGAAAGCCTTCCACTTGTCCGCTGCGGGTGCAAGCGAGTTGATTGTATCGGTGGGGCCGTCAAGTTGCATTTTGTTGTTGTCAAGGAACACGATGAGATTGTCAAGGCCGTGGTTGCCCGCAAACATCGACGCTTCCCAGATCTGACCTTCCTGCGATTCACCGTCGCCGATGAAGCAGTAAATCGTTGCGGGATTATCGTCCATTTTTGCAGTCAGAGCCATGCCGACCGCCGCCGACAAGCCTTGTCCCAAAGAACCCGCCGTAAAGTCGATACCGGGGGTTTTGTTCATATCGCAGTGCGAGGGAAGATTCGTCCCGTTTCTGTTCAAAGTGGATTCCCACTCGTGCGGGTAAAATCCGAGATCGCCAAGCACGGCGTACATTGCGGGGCCTGCGTGTCCTTTGGACATAATAACGCGGTCGCGGTCTTGTTTTTTGGGATTTTTAGGGTCGACGTTTGCTTTGTCGTAGTAAATGACGGTAAGCGCGTCCATGACAGACATCGTGCCGCCGATATGTCCGACACCGAAGTGTCCGATAATTTCGATTGCGTCGTCACGGAGTTTTCTGGCTTTTTCCGTCAGGAAATCGAGTTTTTGTTTTTCCATATACTCCTCCTTACCTGAGATTGATTTTATTATACATTGTAAAACCCGCCCGTGTCAAAGCGAGTTTAACAAAATGTTTTCCGTATAAACAATTGAAAATATTTGTTTATTTTTTCGTGAATTTTTTCACGGGTTTATGCGATTGATCCTTTTTTGGCATTGCCGCCTGTTCCTGCGCCTTTCTTTCTTCGGCGCGGCGCTCCTTTTCCGCGGTGGCAGCCTCGATTTGTTTTTGTCTTTCTTCCGCTTTTTGCGCTTTTTCAAGGGCTTTTGCCTGCTGTTCTTTGCGCTTATCCGACGACTTTTTGAGTTTCAGCGACGTCTTTACGATATAATATACGGTGCTCAAAAAAGTGAACAGCAAAATAATGAGCGTGAAGTAATAACGGAAGTTATACCATTTAATATTGCCCGACGCGTATTCGTCGTACGCAAGAAGAATCGCGACGATAACGCTCACGAGTTCCACGACGGCTTCCATAATCGACGCGACTTTTTTGGTCGTTTTGATCTGATATTTCGCGTCGCCGATACTTTCTTTGACGGCTTTCTGATCCTTTATGCTTGCGATGACCTGCACGAAAAAACAAATCGCAAATACGATAATGAGCGGTAGCACCGCAAACTTGATAATGCCCGACGCTCCGCCCGCTTTTGCACCTTCCGAAAAACTGTTGACGGTCTTTACGATGAAAAGAACCATCGAAATAAGCGAGAAAACCGTTGAAAGCGAAAGTCCCGTCGACTTTTTGTTTTTTGCCATAATCCTACCTCGAATGTCGTTGATAAAAACATATTAACACTTTATTTTGGGTTTTGCAATATTACGATTTTCTTTTGATAAATTTTTTATTGCCTATATCCGTTTTTGTTGATATAATCGAACATATAGGGAGATTATTATGGAAGAAACTATTTCGAAAAAACCAAACGTAATATCGCGCCTTAAAACCGAACTGAAAAAACCTTTCACGAAAAACATGCTTATGTTTTCGCTCGGGACGATCGGACGCGATTTTTTGTACTTCTTGTTCAACAGTTTTTTGATGACGTTCATATTGTTCACAAAGACTATTGACAACAAAATGCTGACCGCGGTCGGCGCAATCATCGTCGTCGCGCGTATTTTCGACGCTCTGAACGATCCCATTATGGGCGGCATCGTCGAAAACACCCGTACGAAATGGGGCAAGTATAAGCCGTGGCAACTTCTGGGCGCAGTCCTTACGGGCGCGGTCATCATCTCGGTATTTTGCGTGAAACTTGACGGCTGGTCGTACATAGGATTTCTGGCGTTTGCCTACCTTATGTTCAGCATTACGTTCACGATGAACGATATTTCTTACTGGGGAATGTTGCCGTCACTGACGTCGGACGAACACGAACGCAACAAACTGACGTCGTGCGCGCAGCTTCTGGCGTCGGCGGGCGTCGGACTTGCCAGCCTTCTTATCCCCTTGTTCACGACGGGTTCGCTTGCAAAATGGGGCGCGCCCACGGGCTATAAGGTCATCGGTATCATCAGCGCGGTGCTTATGGTATTGTTCCAACTTTTTACAATCCTCGGCGTTAAGGAAAAACCCCTGCCCCCGATTAAGCCCGACAAGTCCGACAGACTTACCCTGAAAAAGATGTTCCAAACCATCGCCAAAAACGACCAACTTTTGTGGTGCGCGCTCATAATACTCATTTTTTCAATCGGTACGGGCGTCGTCGGTGGCGGACTTTTGACGATGTACGTTTACTTTGAGTTCGGATACGAAGGCGGATACACCCTGCTTATCGGCTTAGGCTACGGCATACTTTCCACGCTGTTTACGGCGACTTATCCGTGGCTGTCCAAAAAGTTCGGGCGCAACAAAATCTTGTATTCCGCCGGTATCGCGACAGTATTCGGCTTTGCCTTAATGCTGATTTTTGCCCTTGCAATCCCCACAGGCGCGCCGAAATCTTCGGAATGGTTTGCAAAATTTATCCTTATTGCGGTTGCATATGCCATCATCGGCTACGGCGCGGGTTTCTATATGATTATGGTAATCAATATGGCAAACACCGTGGAGTATAACGAGTGGAAGTACGGTCAACGCAACGAAAGCCTTATCTTCTCCCTGCGCCCGTTCACCGCAAAACTCAGCAGCGCGCTTACGCAGGCTCTCGTCATCGGCGTTTACGCGGTCGCAAGTATCACGACTTACACCAACGCCATCTCCAACATCGAAAACGAGGCGTCCAAAAACCTTATCACCAACAAGGTGAAAATGGAAAAAATCACGGGGATTATCAAAGAAGTTTCCCTGCAAGACAGACAAATCCTTGTGTCGTGCATGTGCATTATCCCCATCGTGTTTATGATTGTCGCGCTTATCATTTACAAGAAAAAATGCACGCTGTCCGAAACGCGCCTTGCCGAAATGGTCAAGGAAACGGAAGCAAGAAAACTCGCGCTTGCCGGCGCAACCGAAAACACGGACGAGCCCGTCGCTTTTGAGGAACCCGTTGCGGAAGAATCCGCCCTTGCAAACGACGTCGTTTCTCCCCTGTCGGAAATCGCCGAAAACGTCGAAGACGCCGCCATTAACACCCCGGACAACGAATAATCGATATTCAATCCAAAACAAAAAGCGTTCGCCAACCCGCGAACGCTTTTTTATTTGGTTTTTAACCGACGTTAGTTTCTTTCAACAATGACCGTGCCGTCTTCTTTGACCTCGATCATATCGCCGTCTTTGACGTAGTCCAGAAACTCTTTGCCGAGCCTATCGACGCCGACGATAAAGTTGTTTTCCCAGACTTTCGCAAGGATAAGTCCCGACGTCGCAAGGCTGTCCGCCGTTTCCGAAAACAGCATTGCCGCAGGCTGCGCTTTCATTGCACAAATGGTCTGCAAAATCATACCGCCCGTCGTGCTGCCGATCGTGATGGGCAAACAAAGTGCTTTCCCCGTGATAAGTTTACCGAAAAGGTCGGGGTTGTTCTGGTCGGAAACAAAGATTTTTGCGGTGCCCGCTTCCGTGTCCTTGGGCTTAATACCCATTGCGCTTTTCTGGCAGGACGCAAGTGTATTGAATCCCTGATGCGAAACGACTGCTTCGGCTTTGATTGCGCCCCCTGCAAAAGGTCTGCCTTTGAATACTTTCTGTGACATATTACGCCTCCTGTCCGGTGATGAGTTTCAAAATATCCTCATCTTTCATATACTTCGCTTTGGAATAAGTACGAAGTTTATTGCTGCTCGTTACGATGGGTTTTCCACCGCAAATCGGGTTATTGGTGTACATAAGCGGGCAAATGGACGAAAGTCTTGCGCCAGTTGCGACAAGCTTTTTATAATCGTCTGTTTTTCTGAATTTTTCGGCGACTTGCGGGGCTGCCGTAAGGACGACTTGCGTCGTAACCTTGGTTTTACCGCTCTTTTTAAGACCTTCAACTATGTTATTTGTCCAGTTTACAAGTTGCGAATAAGTAAGATGCGGGCAACCGATGAACGCGACTTTCGCTTTTGCGTCCTTGTTTTTCCACATCACGGGATAGCCCTTGTAAACGCGTTCGAGTTCGGCGTCGTCGATGACGTAAGTCTTTGCGTTTTCGACGATAAGGCTTTCGCCCTGTTCTTTCGCTTCGGGCGTAAGGTTGTCGACGTGATACAAACCGACCGCACCATTCGACGCGGTTGCCGCGCCCATATCTTTAAGGTACGCTTTCGCGTCGTCGTTCAGTTCCGTCCCGATGAATTTGTCAAGTCCTACGATGTAAGGCACGTCTTCCATAACCTTCATACCGATTGCGCTGCCGAGAATCTGCGCCTCGGGTTTTTTGGTGGTTTTGACTTCCACTCTCCACGTTGCGCGGCGTCCTTCGTCCGTCGTGAATCCATAGTTCAACGCCCTGCCGAGAATGCTCTGGAACAAATCGATCATACCGCTGTTTCTGTTGCAGCGCGCGCCGAGCACGGAGTTTGCGTATACGACCGCCGACGATTCCGCCCAGCCGATAACCTCGCCCTTCTTTGGGACGTTTCCGACTTCGGGAAGGTAGCAGGTGCAGGTGAACGCGTTCTTTTTCAGCCCGACTTTTTCAAGCTGCGCCTCGTAATCGGCTTGTTTCGAATACATAAATTTCGTGAAAATAAGTTTTTCCAGGAAATTGCACTTCACGTTTTCAAAATCGTAAGGACGAGGGTCAACCGTAAAACCGTTGGGCGCTTTAAGTCCAGCGGCGATAATTTCGTCCATAATTTTGTAAACCGGGTCAATCATTTTAAGACCGAAAGACGTCACAAGATGGCCGCAGCAATCGATAGGAATAAAATTCGTTGCTCCGACGGCATCGCCGAACAGCACGAGCGTTTTCAAAATTTTGGCTTTGGTTTCGCCCTCGTTTCCGTTCAGGATTGCAACTTCTTCGGGTGTGAGCTGCATTTTGTAATCCATAATTTGCCTCCGATTAGTTTTATCATTTTTATTATAACGCAAAAGAGCGAAAATTGACAAGAATATTGTTAAAAATTATACAATGTTTATAAATATTCTTTGTTTGTTTTGGGGTTTTTGCGTTCACGCTTTCAGTATTCGATTTTGAAATACCTCAGCCTCTCTTTGTACTTATCCTGACAGGACAGGCACGTGCCCGTAAAATACCGCAAAAAATAACACAAGCGCAGGTGTTGCTTGTGTTACGGTTTGCAAAAATCAAATTTTCTTATTTTGCGTTTTCAACGTACTTTTTGTGAAGCTCCTCGACGGCAAGTACGAATTTTGCGGTGTGGAATCCGTTTTCAAAAACGAATTTGAAAATCTCGTTATCTTCGGCAATTTCGATATTCTGTGCAAGTTTATAGGCAACCGTCGGGTGGTTTTTCAGCCCGAAAGTCCCAAAAAATTCCTGCCCGCATTTCGTGCCGACGTACGTAATTCCGTTTTTGTCAAGGACGATTTTCCCTTTTCCCGCTTCTTCAAAACGGTGCGTTTTGTCGTCGGTGAGCAAAAGCGTGACGTTTTCTTCAAACGAATAATCGGGGTTTTCGACTTCCTTTTTCACTTCGTCGCGCTGGAATTTGTACCATTCGCTGACAAACTCAAAACACTTGTCGTTTTCGCCCGATGGGCTGAGAGTGCCGTTTGAATTATACTTCACGGTATTGCCGCAGGCGGTGCATCTGAACGTCCTGTATTTTGACTCGTTTTTGAATTCCGCGCCGCATCGGGGGCATTTATACAAAAGTTTTTCAAGGGTTTCCGCCAGGCGCAAGCCGTAAACCTTTCTGTTCTGCTCCTTGAAAGCGACGTTGTCGTCGTACGAAAAGTTTTTCAGGATATATTCGTATATTTCTTCGTTCGACATATCGCCGATATCGTCGGTGCTTAAAAGGGGTTCCATTTTAAGCGTTACTTTCCCGGGACGCTTCTTTCCCCACTTAGGGCGGGTAACGTAACTTCCGACGGTGATCCCCTTGATTACCGGGCAGTTCAGAAACTTAATAAGTTTCCCTATCGACGGCGCGATATACCCTGTCGAGCCGTCCACCGTAATGCGCCCTTCGGGGAACAATAATACGCTGTTTCCGTTGTCAAGATTGCGTTTTATATGCTTTATGCACGAAAAATCGCTTGTAAACTGCTTTTTCGGTATTGCGCCGAAATCGGTGAACACTTTCCCCAAAAACCTCATATAAAAAACGTTGCTGGTTACGACCACGTTCACAGGGTGCGGATACACGCAGTTGGAAAAATATAAAAAGTCAACCCACGACGTGTGATTTCCAAGCACCAGAAACGGACCTTTCAGCCCTTTGATTGCGGATTTGTCGACTTTGAATCCGTACCTTATTCTTCCGACGACTTTGAAAAGTTGCGCGCAAAAGCGGTACAACGGCATGTTTATCGTCGATTGTTCCAGCATAGTCTTTTTGTTTTTTTTCGTCGATTCTTGTTTCAAAATTTCCCCTTTCAGCCAAAGTATCGTTTGTGCAGTTCCTCGATTGCAAGCACGAATTTCGTACTGAACAATCCTTCGGTAAACGCAAATCTGTAAATATTCCCGTCTTCGGACACTTCCAGATTTTCGCCCATCTTAAAGGCGATCGTGCCGCGGTTTTCGATTTTGAATTCCAGCGATTTGTTTTCGCCCGTTTTCCCGACGTACTTTATGCCGTCTTTGGACACGTAAAGAGTGCCTTCCCCGTCTTTTACGAATTTATTGAGTTTTTCGTTGTTGACGTAAAGCGCAACTTCCCCTTCGAGCCTGAATTTTTCGTCCTTGACCTGTTCTTTCAGATCCTGCCTTTCAAAGTCGTACCAGTCGCTTATATAATCAAAAGTTTTGCCTTTAATCGCGTGGAGTATTCCGTCGCGCCCGTACTCGACGGTGTTTCCGCACTGCTCGCATTTCATAACGTTGCCTTTCGTGACGTTTTTGAATTCCGCGCCGCAACGGGGGCATTTATAAAGGATTTTTTCAAGTCCTTCCGCGCGCTTATTGCATCTTGAAATTTTCCTGTGTTCTTCCACAAGGTTTCTGTTGTCGTCAAAGCGCAGGCTGTTTGTGATTTTTGCGGCGATGTCCGCCGCCGACATATTTTTGATTTCTTCTTTCGTCAGAACCGGGGCGAGTTTCAGCGTGACTTTCGTGCGGCGAGGTTTCCCCCATTTCGGTCCGCCGGTGTATCCGCCGTGAGTAACGCCCGCAACTACGGTGCAGTCCAGAAACTTAATAAGTTTCCCGATCGACGGCGCGATATAGCCCGTCGTACCGTCAATCGAAACGCGACCTTCCGGGAAAAGCAAAACGTGCGTGCCCGCGTCGATATTCTTTTTGATTTGTTTGATGCACTGAAAATCCGCCGTAAATTGTTTCTTTTTAATCGTGCCGAACGACCTTATGAACGCGCCGTAGACCTTGCGATAAATCATATTTTCCGCAACGACGAAATTTATGGGCTTTGGATAAACGCCGGCTGTAAAATACAAAAAGTCAATGGGCGACGTGTGGTTGCCCACGATAAGATACGGCCCTTTTACGCCTTTCAGCGCGGATTTATCCGTCCTTACCCCGACGATGATTTTCGAAAGACCGATAAGCACGGGCATCAGCGTGCGGTAAAGAAACATATTTATCGTTTTTTTGTCGTTTTTGCTACTTTTGTCTTCCATTTTCCTTATCCTACTTTATGTATTATAATATAGTATTTGAAAAAAATCAACGCGGATTTTTAATTTTAGTCGATTTGTTTCGGCGCATAAAAAAACGTCGTACTTTCGTACGACGCCTTTGACTTGATTTTGTTTTCCTTATACGTTAAGAAGACGGAAGATTTTGCCCTTCATAATCATCGAGATAAGGTCAAGAATCCAAATGAGCCAGCCGCCGAAGATACGAATGATACCGGCAACGATTTTGCCTTCCGAAAACCTTGTAACGACGCCCAATACCCATGCGGTAACGGGAATGATTGCCAAAATAATGCTTACTATTCTTGAAAGACCAAAGTAGTCTTTTTTGCTTGCTGCCATACAATTCCTCCAAGTATTTTGTTGTTTATATTTTATCACCTTGCGCGGGTGTTGTCAATAACGTTTATAAATTCTTGAACACGGGTTCGGCTTGTTTTCCGTTCAGTGCAAGTTTCACCGCGTCGGGGACGATTGAAAAATCGGCGATGAGCGATTTCGTTTTTATGTCGGGCGCGTCCTGTCCCATCGGTACAAAGTATACGTTCTTCGTGTTCAGAAGATGACCGAGATTTTTTGCGTTTGCGCCCAGCGCGTCGTTGCTCGACAGCGCGATAAGCACGGGACGGCAGTTTCTGAGATGCGCCTTGACCGCAAGCGTTACGGGAGTGTCCGTTATGCCGTTTGCGAGTTTTGAAAGCGTGTTCCCCGTGCAAGGACACACGACGATAAGATCGAGTTTTTCTTTCGTACCGAGCGGCTCGGCGTTCACAAGGTCGCATATCGGATATTTCCCCGTGATCCGCACCGTTTCGGAATAAAAATCTTTCGCCTTATAAAAGCGTGTGTCGAGATTGCAGGTATTATACGAAAAAATCGGCACAAGTTCATATCCTTTGTCGACAAGCGCCTGCATTACCGCAAGCGTTTTCGAAAAGGTGCAAAAACTGCCCGTTACCGCATATCCGATTTTTGTCATAATTTCCCCTCCGTCACGATTTTTGCGATTATTTGCCCCGCCGATTCGCTTCTGTACTTCACCGGGAGCGCGGGATACACGCCGTATTTTATCGACAGTTCCGCCATCAGGTTTTTGTCAAAGCCGTACGGCGGCGACGCGATATCGACGATTTCGGCGTCGGGTTTCATTTTTGTCAATCGCGCTTCGTCGATGATCCGCGCCGGCGCGGTGTTCACGATAAAATCGAATTCTTCGATACTTTCGCCGTACGGCAGCGCGTTTGCGCCCTTTTTTACGCTGTCCGCGCGCGACGTCATCACCGATACTTTCACGTTAAGCCTTAAAAGTATATCGACGATTTCCTTGCCCGACGCGCCGTTGCCGACGACAAGCACTCTTTTGTCCGAGATTTTCGTCTTCGATTTTTCCAGAAGGATAATAAGCACGCCTTCCGCAGTCAGCACGGAATTCTCTTTTTTGAATTCTTCTACGTCGCCGTATTTAATCATTTTTACGGACTTTTCGGCAAGAATCCGCCGTGCGTCCTCGTCAAAATCGAACGCATACGCCCGCGCGCCCCACGGTATGCGCTTCGTGTCTTCTTTTATGACCTTAACGTTCGGCTGAAACACGCACACGACGTCCTGCGTTTTTTCGACGGACAGAAGTTTTCTTGCCTCGTTCATTCTTTCGTCGTTTCCGAAAACCATATACATATCAACCACCCCATATTGTAGCCTATGAATACGGCTGTCGCGCGGTGAATGTGTCAAGGCGGGAATTTTCAAACTATGCCAGACAAGATTAAAACGAACCGTGGTCTGACGGCGAATTTTTGACTAATACATCGTTACGCTCACGGCTTATACATCAAGTATTAACCCGTTCGCGTGCCTTGTCTCAGCCTAAAATTTCGACGTCGGACTTGCCCGCAACCAAAACGCCGATAATTCCGATGATTTTTGGTAAAGGCGAACGCAGACGTACTATACGTACTTCAAGCGAGAATTTGACAAAAAGCGCGGAAATTGCGGCATTTTGGCAAGGTTCATTTTAATCTTGTCTGGCATACTGTAAAAGGGGGGCGGTTATGAACAAGACTTATTTTTTAGGCAGCAATACGGCATACGGATTTTTCGGTGATTACGCACATCTTACGCGCGGCAAGACGGTGATATTGAAAGGCGGCGCGGGGACGGGGAAATCCACGTTAATGAAAAAGGTCAACGAGATCGCGCTCGACGCCGGGTTTATGACGGAAACTTATCGTTGCAGCAGCGACGTATCGTCTTTCGACGCGGTGTTCGTTCCGTCAAAGAATTTTGCGGTAATCGACGGGACTTCTCCGCACGTTACGGAAGCGGAAATTCCGCTTGTGTCGGGCTTTGTGTTCAATCTTCTCGACGCGGCGGACGAAAAGAAAATCGCACCTTACAAAGACGATATAAAATATGCAGTATCCTGCAAGAAACAATACTTTAACGACGCGTATTGCAATCTTAACTGTGCAAACTTGATTTTTGAAAATAATAAAAGAAAACTTTTCGCCGCATTTAATAAAGCCGTCGCAAGTGCCGCAAAAGATACTTTTGCCGCGCTCGAACTATCACACGGATTGCGCGAAACCCGCTTTGTCGCGGCCCTTTCGGACGAAGGTTTCGTCGACTTTTTAAGCGACGATTTCAATGGTATATATACGATCGGCGTGCGCGCGGAATATCCCGAAATTATTATGCTTTATATCACGAAACTTTTGTCGCTTTTGGCGACGAACGACGTGGAATATACGGCTTTCCGCTCGCCTTTTTCGCCTGACTTTTTTGACGCGTTAAAGGTCGGAAACGTCGTTATCGCGGATATTGACAGACTTCATAAATGCGACGAAATAATAACTTTGGACGCGCCCGTATCATTGACGCTTCGTAACGATCTGGACGCCGCCGAAACCCTTCATCGCACGTTTATTGACAAGGCAATCGCAAATATCCGCCTTGCCCGCCTTACCCATATCGGCATCGAGAAAATTTATTCGCCCGCAATGGACTGGACGGACGTCAATAATAAAACCGACAAAATCTTGTGCCTGCTTTTCGATTGCTGATTTGTTAAAAAATGTAAATTCGCAACCTGTATATAATCTTCCTTTCTTGCAAATACTACAATTACCAAATAAAAGGAGAGATTGTATGGCGAAAAACAGACAGAATGCCAAGGAAAAGGCATCTTCCAAGAAAGCCGCTACAAGCGCAAACCGCGCTACGTCAACCAAGTCCGAAAGCGACTGCTGCGGATGCGGCAAAGACAAATAATTAACTTTTTTTGGAAGACGGAAAAACCGAAGCGTTTGCCTCGGTTTTTTTGTTTATGTTTTTTATTTCCGCCCTACGATATCGTCAAGCGACGCGTCGAAATAGTCCGCAATTTTCACAAGGTTTTCAAGCCCGATTTCACGCTGACAGTTGACGTAGCGGTGCAAAGTCTGCGTGGGTATGCCGATATCTTTCGCCACCTGATTTATGCTTCTGTCGCCGATATATTCTTTCAATACTTTTGCGAATCTTTCCTTATACATAATTTGACTATATCACCGATTGGTGTCATATTCTTGACATTTCACCGTTTGGTGATATATAATATTTATATGCACTTTGGGAGGAAATAAAATGACAAACGAAAAAATCGCCGCAATTACGGCACAAAAAGGGGGCTCTGATGTTTGATAATATTGACAGCAAAATTAAAGGACTTGCCGTTCTCTACACAATTGCCGGTATAATCGGCTCTATTGCCGGCGCAAGTTACTATTTTATTCATGGTGTTGCTTTGATAGGGTTTCTTATTCTTATTTTTGGTATACTTGCATCCTGGATCGGCTCTTTTATGTTGTATGGATTTGGTGAATTGATTAGTAAAACTACAAAAATAGAAGAAAACATAAAAAAATTACAATCCTTAACACCTAGTCAAAATTCAAATCAAAACGATAAAAACAATGACATACCCGGCAAAGAAGAAACGCCGAATGCCGATTATATAGATTTATAATACTCTCATTACTATTAAAAAGCACCGCGGTTGCGGTGCTTTCGTTTTATAAGGTAAGGTTCATTTCTTTCAGTTTTTCGTCCAGGTTGAATTCTTCGATTTTCCCTTTTGTCACAAGGAAGTCGCGTTTCCCAAGTGCAAATATATATCTGTCCGACTTTATACTGTCGCTGTAAACGTCCATGACTTCCGCGTCGGGCAACACTTCTCTGAACCTTCTGACCTTTTCGGCGTGGCGGCACACTTCGGAGCGCATAATTCCGTGCTTTCTGTCGTGTGTCGTGCAGATGACGTAATCGACTTTCATTCGCCGTGCGATTTCTTCAATCAGGAAGTCCGGGCTTGCGCTGATAAGCACCGTCGTGCGTTTGCGGTTTTCGGGTTTGAACCAGTCGTAAACGTATTTTTCGTACTTATCCCAATACTTTTTCACGTTCTTTTCGTTGTTGATAAGGCGGATATACAAAAACGCCACCTTCTTGCACGTGCGGACGGATATTATGTGCGTCAGCATCATCATACCCCAGATAAATTGAAACGGCAGCAACAGTATGATCCACGGATTGTGCACCATGCAAAAGCCCCAGTATTTCAGCGCGCTGTCAAACGGCACAACCGTTTTGTCAAAATCGTAAATGTCAACTTGCATAATTAAAGATTCTTTCCCCACTTTTTGAGTTTTCCGTCGCTGACAAGGTCAAAACCGCACCTTTCAAGGACTTTTTCGAATTTTACGTTATCTTCTCTTGTTTCGGCAAAAACTCGGTTTACGCCCAACAGCGCCGCCAATTTCAGCAACCCTTTCACGCTTTCAGTCATGTAGCCTTTGCCTTCGTACTTTTTGTTAAGACCGAACCTGATTTCCGTTTCGCCGTCCTTCGGCACACCCTTGAAGCCGATGCTCCCGATGACAACGCCTTTCAGCTCGATAAGCCACGTTGTCAGAAAGACTTTGTCATCCTCGTCTTCCTTTACTTCTTCCGCGCACCGCCCGAGTATGCTTTTCAATTCGTCGTTTATGCTTTCGCCGTCGTATTTCGCGTCGTACTCTCTTTCAAATTCTTTTACGTCGCGCGATAGCGTTTCCAGCATATCCGCGTCAAGCGGCACGATTCTAAGCATTCCCGTTTCGATAACCATATTTAGATTTTACCATACTTTTAATTTGTTTCAAACAACTTTCGCACAAAAAAACCGTGACTCTCGCCACGGTTACTCGTTTCCTAATAAATAATCAATACTTACTTCAAAATACCTTGCTATATCAATAAGCATATCGTATGACGGTTGATTTCTTCCGATTTCCCAACCGGACACTGTCGATTTTGAAACGCTTAATATCTTTGCAAGGTCTGCCTGTAACAAACCTTGTTCTTCTCTCAACTCTTTAAGTCTTTCATTAAAAATACAAGTCATAAACATATTTTAAACAAAAACACGTATCGTGTCTTGACAAAACACGATACGTGTTTTATAATTGCATTATTACATAATTTGGGAGGATTATAATTATGACTTGTCCAAAATGCGGCAGCACAGATATTGCCATTGTTTCAGATGCAGTCACTAAAACACGCAACCCATCATCCTGGCTGTTTTGGATTCTTTTTGCTTTTTGCACTTTCGGAATTGGTTTAATTTTTTGGTTTATCATGTTGTTGACAAACAAAAAACATGTTACGCTTACTCGTTGTATCTGTAAACAGTGCGGACACCAGTGGGAAATCTAATATTCTTATACTAAATCATTTGATTTTTTAATTAAGATTATGAAATATAAATGTAAAAAATGTGGCTATTCTTTTAACCCGTATTCTTTTGGGGAAACAAAATGTCCAAAATGCGGATGCCCGATTGACGAAGAAACAGCAGAAAAAGTTAACAACTATAACCTCAGGGTTCGCGATCCTATGTTTTGGGTAAAAGTTGCTGTTGCAATTATAGTTGCCCTGTCTATTCTCGGTGGTATTTTTAGTCTTTTTTATAACTTATTACATTAAACTATGGAAAATACAAATTCAAATACAAATGTGAAATGGTCAAAGAAAAAAATATTAACGTTTGTATTCCTATTAATTTTTGTAGCTGCAATATCCGCTGTTGGTGGAATTATTGAAAAATCAATGCAAAAAAAGTGGAGCGTTGATTGGGAAATTGTAAATTTTGCAGGTTCAGAAGATGTCAGCGGTGGCTTAGGATACGATATACGTTCAACCTTTGAAGTGCGATGCTCAATAACATTGAAGAATTACAAAAATGTCAAAATGATTACGGTAACAGCACAAGCGGTTGATCAAATGGGATATAAAACTAATATATTTGGTGTAATTGATATTAATGGTGATGGTACTTATAATTTTGTAATGGACAGTTTTTATAAAACAGGAGGGGGACAGATTATCAATGTGATTAACTTTAATGTTAAAATTGTGAAATAAGTTAAAACAACTGCGCTCACATAAAGTGGGCGCATTATTAATATAACTTGTTTTATAATCATTAAATCAAAACTCCGCTGTTATGTTACTTCTCAATACAACAACATTTCAATTAAAAACGCCAAAACTTTGATGATTTTTGAAAATGGCGAAGATTTTGGCGTTTTTTACAAAGTAAAAAGCACTTACGAAATGTAAGTGCTTTTTTTTGGAATTCGGCGGCTACATACTCTCCCGGGCCGTGTCCAGCCAAGTACCATCTGCGTAGAAAGGCTTAACTTCTGTGTTCGGTATGAGAACAGGTGGACCCCTTTCGCTATCGCCACCGAAATGGTTGAATGTTTCTAATGCACATTCACAACTGCATAAACTTGAGATTGGATTTCATAGTAACCTTAAATGCGTTTTAAACTTATTTGTATAATGACTTCATCAATTTCTTGATTAAGCCCTCGACCTATTAGTATCGGTCAGCTGAACACGTTACCGTGCTTACACCTCCGACCTATCAACCTTGTAGTCTTCAAGGGGTCTTACTATCTTATGATATGGGATATCTAATCTTGAGGTGGGTTTCACGCTTAGATGCTTTCAGCGTTTATCCCATCCGCACATCGCTACCCTGCTGTGCCGCTGGCGCGACAACAGGTGCACCATAGGTGCGTCCACTCTGGTCCTCTCGTACTAGGAGCAGATCCTCTCAAATATCCTACGCCCACGATGGATAGGGACCGAACTGTCTCACGACGTTCTGAACCCAGCTCGCGTGCCACTTTAATCGGCGAACAGCCGAACCCTTGGGACCTGCTACAGCCCCAGGATGTGACGAGCCGACATCGAGGTGCCAAACCTCCCCGTCGATGTGAACTCTTGGGGGAGATAAGCCTGTTATCCCCGAGGTAACTTTTATCCGTTAAGCGACGGCAATTCCATTCTCTACCGCCGGATCACTAAGCCCTACTTTCGTATCTGCTCGACATGTCTGTCTCGCAGTTAAGCTCCCTTCTGCCTTTATACTCTTTGGATGATTTCCAACCATCCTGAGGGAACCTTTGGACGCCTCCGTTACATTTTAGGAGGCGACCGCCCCAGTCAAACTGCCCATCTGACACTGTTCTCTGCCCGGATTACGGCACAAAGTTAGAACCTCAATAATTTAAGGGTGGTATCCCAAGGTTGACTCCACATAAGCTGACGCCTATGCTTCAAAGTCTCCCACCTATCCTGTACATAAATCACCGAAATCCAATATCAGACTACAGTAAAGCTCTACGGGGTCTTTCCGTCCAGTCGCGGGTAATACGCATCTTCACGTATACTACAATTTCGCCGGGTCCCATGTTGAGACAGCGCCCAAATCGTTACGCCATTCGTGCGGGTCAGAACTTACCTGACAAGGAATTTCGCTACCTTAGGACCGTTATAGTTACGGCCGCCGTTCACTGGGGCTTAAGTTCCGTGCTTCGCTTGCGCTAACACATCCCCTTAACCTTCCAGCACTGGGCAGGCGTCAGCCCCTATACTTCATCTTACGATTTAGCAGAGACCTGTGTTTTTGGTAAACAGTCGCTTGGGCCTCTTCACTGCGACCACTTGCGTGGTACCCCTTCTCCCTAAGTTACGGGGTGATTTTGCAGAGTTCCTTAACATGGGTTATCCCGCTCGTCTTAGGATTTTCTCCTCACCTACCTGTGTCGGTTTGCGGTACGGGCACCTTCAGTCATATTTAGCAACTTTTCTCGCCAGCGTGGAATCATCAACTTCATTACTAGTTTTCACTCCCCATCATCACTCAGCCTTAACTATGTGCGTACTTCACTACACATAAGCCTAATGATTTGGCCGCATATATCCATCAACGCGGTTTGACTATCCTTCTGTGTCATTGCTTCATTTAGACGACTGTCGGTGGTACAGGAATATCTACCTGTTGTCCATCACCTACGCCTTTCGGCCTCGGCTTAGGTCCCGACTTACCCTGGGAGGACGAACCTTCCCCAGGAAACCTAAGGCTTTCGACGGCAAAGTTTCTCACTTTGCTCTCGCTACTTATGCCGGCATTCTCTCTTGTGTACAGTCCACTGCCCCTTTCGATACAGCTTCTGCCCGTACACATTGCTCCTCTACCGATATGCAATCGCATATCCCTAAACTTCGGTGACAAGTTTTAGCCCCGATAATCTTCGGCGCACCGATACTCGACCAGTGAGCTATTACGCACTCTTTAAATGAGTGGCTGCTTCTAAGCCAA
>ERZ824600.77-NODE-77-length-143599-cov-14.517695_pt1 | contig 143599 bp, 155 predicted proteins | sample MGYA00519933_ERZ824600 | MGnify/ENA primary metagenome ERZ824600 (study PRJEB31778, sample SAMEA3449178) | human gut metagenome | biome: human gut; feature: human-associated habitat; material: faeces | place: United Kingdom | collected 2010/2012 ...
TGGAGTATCGAAACTGTTATTTTCTTTTCTTCCATAATTTTAGTTTTTTAGCCTCTTTGTATTTTTCGGGAGCTGTTTTTTCAAGCTCCAATAGTGATGCTTTTATTTCGTCAGCTATTTGATTATCTGTTTTGTTGTCCGTATAAATAGGTTCTCCGTAACAATTTAGTAACCAGCAAGGTCCTATAGGAGAAGACATTTTATCCCAGGATGGGAATTTTACAAATGTGAAATTCGGAGAGTACCAATGTACAGGGACTATAGGAACTTTCGCTTCTTTTGCAAGAGTTATAACTCCATGTTTTACTTTGTGTAGAGGTCCTCTTGGTCCATCTACCATTATTGCAATGTTTTCGCCATTTTTTAATTTTGAAATCATCTTCAATGTAGCAGAAACAGACCCTTTTCTGGCTGAAGATCCTCTGCAGGTCTGAAATCCCCATTTTTCACAAACTTTTGCAATAATTTCTCCATCAAGAGAATTGCTGATTAAAATATTAATATTAGACCTATCCGGTAATCCATGCAGGCAAAATTGATTTTCATGCCACATTGCGTATATACAAGGTGTAATATTAGGATTATTATATTCGGCAATGTAAGTAAAATACTCTTGCACTTTCATAATTGAATATGCCAGATTTGTAATCTGTTTCATGTTGTTTTTATTTATAAGCCTAACCATAATACAATAATTGTATCATACAAATATTTAAATATTGAAATATTTAAAATATGTAAATGCAAAAATTAGGAGGGCTAATTATCATGCTAACTAATAAATTATCATCCTGAACTAGTTTTAAGTTATGATTTGACAACTAATTTTGAATTAGTGATATTGATTATAAAGTGCCACTCTGAATCTGTTTTGAGTCTATTTGATGGAAATTTTTATGTAAGTTTATAAAAAAGTGCTTGACGTAAAATTTTTTTTATTTTACACTTAGATTGTTCGCAAAAAGAGAATAATGATAACTGAATAATTCGACAGGTAAAGATGTTATTATAACAAATTTACTCCTCGGGATGTGGCGCAGCTTGGTAGCGCACCTCGCTTGGGACGAGGGGGTCGCACGTTCGAATCGTGTCATCCCGACCATTTAAAAAAGAAGCTCTAGGGCTTCTTTTTTTTGTGTATTAATCATGCGGTATCGGCCCGTGAAGGCGTTTATACAGGTTCATTATATATTCATCATACTTTTTACCCTTAACTAGTCCCTTAAAGACCTCTGCTACAAATTCACGGCCGTCATCTTTTTTTACAGCATATTCAGAAACATCTTCTTTAATTTTTTCTAGATTTGCATTTTTCCAGACTTCTCTGCACTCTTTGAGCGGCGGTATATTCTGAAAATGGAGCCAGTGCCCGATTTCATGAAAAAGAGCATCAAACCGCTCTTCTACCGGTTTTTTTATATTTGCCTTGGAAATAAAAAGGTATAATTTATCAAAAACTTTTATACAGCTGGATTGTTTTATAAACTTTGGCCGAAATGCGATTTTAGAGGGCAGACTGTCAACTTTTCCGGACAGGAGTTTTAGTCCTTCTTCCTGATAACGCTTAGTTTCGGCATTATTTCTATTAATGTACAGAAGCGAATTATATAAACATTTATACTTCAAAGCAGTTATTCTTGATGAAATTCTCATATTTTGTAAATCTTTTTGTCATCTTTGTTTAAATCCTGTTTTGCTTCTTTAGAGCAGCATTCAAGGTTTTTCATTAGTATTCCAGAAATAAAAGGTACGACATTACTGATTTGTACGGGTTTTCCACTTTCCGTAAGCATTATACTATCGTTATCTTCCCATAGAGTTTTTAAATCGGCGTCAAAAAACGGAGAGTCTGCATTTCCTTTTCCTGCAAAGTAATTTCCGTCTTTTTTGCTGAAAATAACTTCATCTCCAATATGAATTGCGCTTTCTTTCTTGTTATGTGCAAAGCCGAGCGGAATAACTTTTATTTTGTCCCTGACTTCTAGAACTTTTTTGATTATTGCGGAAACTCCCGGCTGGAATTTGTATTTCATAGGCAGGAATGTCAAGGCAGCCAGAGCACCTTCAGGAAAAATAAACAGGTTTGTTTTTCCGTCGATAATTTGTTTTGCTAAATTTTTAATTACAGAAGCATTCTTGAACTGCTTATCCTTGTCCGCTAAACCTGCGTAGACCGGTACAACCCCCATCCACTCAAGTTCTTTACCGCCGTCTTTAGCTTTTTTAAGAACTCCTGTGTTAGCTAAAATTTTACTTCTTGGACAGGTTTCAGCTTTAGAGTGGTAAATATATTCCCTGTAAAGCAGGGTATTAAAAAATTTTGCTGCATTAATATCTCTGCCCTGAGTTGTGGTGTGGTTCATTATGAAAATGTATGGTTCGTCAGATTGAACAATTTTTTGCAGCCTGCCAGTTTCAACATTAATTTCAACAACTTCTTTGCACCAATTTTTTACGCGGTTATAAATATATTTGATATAATCAGCAGAATTGACGTCAAGCTTTTTATAAGCAGACGCAGTATTATTAGAGAGGAGGGCAGAACCTTTAAAGCTCTGCCCCCTGTAATAATTGTTATTATTAATTCCTGAAATCGGTAATATCATCTCTAGCAATCGCAATCATCACCGCAGCAGATAGAATCACAAGGATTCCAGCCTTCGTCGTTACCTTTGATAACTTCATCTTCAACAGCTTTATCAGGCTTTGAAAGACCTTTTACAAAAGTATCAGCAGCCAGACCTGCTCCAGCAGCAGTCATAAGACCAGCAGCAGCTTTTTTTACAAATTGTTGTTTGTTACCGAATGTTGTTACACCAATAGCATTGATTTTCATTGTTTTTCTTTTCCTTTCTTCCATTTAGGATGGTAATTTTATACTTTTCCTCACTTTAATAATTTTAGATAATACTGCAGAAAAAAATAGCGGGATTATGATTATACGTTTAGCGTTAATGCAGGTTTTTCTGCAAATTTGGCCGGCATATTTGGGCAGAGGAGTATTTTCAGCTGTCCTGTTTTCAAATTGAATTTTTGCACCAAAATTAGTATTTGTTATGCCATGTATATTCATATCTTAAGTATGATTTTAGCATAGGTTTTGCGAACTTCAAGAAAAGTATATACGATTTTTATAAAAATTTACATTAAATATAGGAGTTTATTTTTTATTATTTACGCGTTTATCAAAAATTTTCTGTGCAGCGAGCGTGCCACCGAATAGTGAGAAAAAAATCACCGGTATTCTGTAGGCTGATTTTAAATTTTTAGTTAGTGCACTGGATACTGATAAGAATAGAAGTGGGACAAGTGTATCATTTACAAGGTAACCGGTTGTGTGTTTAAGTCTTTTGTCAAACTCTCTATCTTTTGCGATTTCTATGGCATCGGCTCCTATCATTCCAGCAGAGAGAAACCGCATCTTGGGCATATCTGTCACACTGGTGTAGAAAATATCTCTTGTATTTTCATCTGTGAATTTAGCGATATTGCTGTCTATGTAAATTGCGAATTTATTTTTTTCAGGATTTTTTCTATTGTATTTAGGCTGTTGAAAATCTGTTTTTGATAATAGATAATCTGCTCCGAGTGCACCCAATATACCTGCAGCTGTTGACATAAACCCTGCTGTGAGTTCTTTAATTATTTCAGTAGTGTAGCTTATTGAGCTTTTAACTCCTCTGTGAATACTTGAATCGTTAATTTTTTTTGATATTTCCGTGACAGCATTATTATAAATTTTTGATTTCCCAATTTTGTTGGAAATTCCGTGGTTTGCAAGCATTCCCAGTGCTGCACCTGAAAGCACAACACAATCTTTGATGAGAAATCTGTCTTTGTATTTAGGGCTCGCATTTTTATAATCCTTGTATGTTTTGTAACATCCGCTTGTAATGAAAAGGGATGTGGAGAGTACTGATGAAGAAAGCAGCTTGTCAACAAGGATATTTGTTTTCATATATTAATAAAAGCATGAAAAAAAAAATTTTTTCATGCTTTTATTTTGACTTTGTTTATTGACGTAATCGTTCGTTAACTTTTTCAATTCCATTAGCCATATTTTTATTAAAATTTTTCAAAGTAGTATCAACAAGTTTTTTTACATCTATACGTGCTTTTCCTTTACTTGATAAACCTCTGGCGCCTCTGCCTGTAATCATACCATCAGAGTTAAGAGCTTGTGTTACCGCGTCGCTGTACGCAGAGTTAAAAATATCTGAAAATTCGTCAGTATAAATAATTCCTTGTGACTTTAACTGAGATTCGACGATTTTATTTAGTTGAGGTTTTAGAGAACCATTGAGTAGTTGACAGGCCTTTTCGTATGCTTTCTCTTTTGAGCCACTCCAACCTTTGCCGCGTTCATATATTTCTCCTGTACCATAACCATTTATGGAAGAATAATTGATTTCATTACTATCAATTTTAATTTCAATTTCAATAGTAATACTACCGCCGCCGCCAGAACCATTGGAATCATCCTTGGAATTGCTGTCTTCTGAGTTGTCTGAAGAATTTGTATCATTGTTAACAGCCGGCAAATCAGGCATATCTACAGGGTTATTTGAAACTGTACCATCCTGATAAACATATATTTTGTATCTGTCATAACCCTCTTTATTTGGCTTTTTCGCACCATTTGTGTCTATCTGAATTATACCGGGTGTTTTTAAATCTTTGAACTCTGTAACAGGTAGAACCCAAGCAACTCCGTCGTTTGTTGTAAGCGTAGCTTTCCCATCAAGACTGGCATTAGCACTGCAGCTTACTGAAGAAACTACATTTAATTTGGCGGCAAAAAGTCCACAAAACTTTGTTGGACCCTCATATTTTTTGCCTTCATAAATAACCCATTCAGTATTGCCAAAAAACTGAGGAGCATTCTTGCCGTCAACTTCCGGATACAGATTCTCATCATGTACCATAGAAGGAACTAGACGCGTAGTAAGGTTGTATGCCTTTTTAAACATACGTGCTTCTCTATCCGGTATAATCTTTTTTAGTACCTGTAAACACAGTACTGCAATTACAATTACACAAGCTACAACAATAAGAACTTCTGCAAGAGAAAATCCTTTTGCCTGTGTGTTTGTCTGTACGATAAATGGTGTGTTTCCGCTCATGCTATCCTTTCCTTTCTTAACATAACATTTCTATTAAAATGTTATGTTATCAGGCAGGATAAGACATACACACAGAATAATAATGCTGTAAAAATTCAATACAAAGTAATAAGCGTAGAATATAATAGCAATTTAAAATATATATAACATTCTAATAGAAATGTTATATATTATGACTAATATAATTATAACGTATTTTTTACACAATGCAATATATGGATTATAATAGCAATATGAAAAAAATTTTTTTGCACATGATTTTAATTTTACTTGCTCTTTCAATGATAGTGCCCTTTTTATTAATGTTTTTGATTTCACTCAGCGGCAATGAGAATATTTTTACAGAATACAAATCCATTAATTTATCTTTTGCGGCATACAGAAATGTTTTTGCTTCAATTCCTCTTGTAAAATATTTTTTAAACAGCCTTATTGTTGCTTTTATTACTACTCTGGGGCAGGTTATTGTTTCTGCATTTGCCGGTTATGGCTTTGCAAGACTAGATTTTAAAGGCAGAGATGCCCTATTTTTTATTATCATTCTTACAATGATGGTTCCGCCACAGGTTAATATTGTTCCGCTTTTTTACATTATGAGTAAACTTGGATGGATAAATACTTATCAGGCACTGATTGTACCGGGAATTTTCGGCGGATTTGGTGTATTCATGATGAGGCAGTATTTTCAGAGTTTCTCAAAAGACCTGGAAGATGCTTCTAAGCTTGACGGATGTAATGTTTTTCAAACTTTTTACAAAATAGCTCTTCCCTCTGCTCTTCCCGCAATTGCAACTCTTGGGATTTTTACTTTTGTGACTACATGGAATAGTTTTATGTGGCCTTTGATTGTAACTAATACAGAAAATATGCGCACTCTTGCTGTAGGGCTTACTATTTTTAAAAGCTCGTTTAGAGAAATTACAATGTGGGGTGAACTTATGGCATGTGCCTGCATATGTTCAATTCCTGTAATTGTAATTTTTATTCTCGGGAAAAAATATTTGATAAACAACCCTATGGCCGGCGCCGGCAAAGAGGGTTAAGGGGTAAATAAAGCTTGTAGTTTTGACGAAACAACTACTCCGCCGGATGAAAAAGGGGGGAAATAAAGCTTGTAGTACAAGTGATAATTATTCTACAGAGGCGAGCATTGCATTGACTTCTGCAATCAAATCTTCATTTTTTGTCTTTACTGCATTTACGAGCGCCTTTTTAAGCAGTGATTTTGCTTTGTTTGGGCTGTTAAAACTAATCATAAGTTCTGCTGCTGCTTTGTAGTTTTGCGCAATTTCTTCAGGAGAATTAGAAAGTTCATAGTTTTTAACAGCTTCTGCGTAGTATTTTAAAGCTTTGTCCTTTTTCTTGAATTGTACGCAGGCATCTGCAGTGTTGCTTAAAACATAACCTTTCATTGAATTGTCTGTTGTCTGTTCAATGAGTTTTCTTGCAACATCATAATAATCAAAAGCATTTTCATCATACTTATCAGTAAAGATATTTGCCATTCTTGTAAGTGAATCAGATTGCCCGATTAAGTCATCAGATTTACCGGCATAAGAAATTGAAGTCATATAGTGGTTTAATGCCGGTCCAACTTCATTAACGTCATCATAAATCTGAGCCATCGAAAAATGTGCTCTTGATTTAACATTAACATCTGTAGTGTACTGCAAGGATTTATTGTAGCTGTTAAGCGCCTGAACGAAGTGGTCATTGTCATCATAGATTTTGCCTATTTCCAGACAAATTCTTGATTGAGTTTCGTTGTCATTAAGTTCGCTTGCTCTTGCAAAAGCTTCTTTAAACATCTGCATTGCTCTTTGCGGGTTGTTTGAGAATGCCTGTTTTTTGGCTTCTACAAATAGAGATTTTAATTTAGTGTCCTGTGGAATGATGGTTATATTCGGTTTTTTAGATATTGTTTGTTTGGCCTGGATAAATTCTTCTTCAAGATTAAGTTCTTCAGGTTCAATTTCGATAATTTCTTCATGAGCTTCCTGAACAACAGGTTCCGGTTCCGGAGCAGGTGCTTGTTCAGTCTGCTGCTGCGGTGCAGGTTTCTTTTCCTCTCTGTTTTCAGGAAATTTTACAAGGAAGTTCGGGTTAACTTCTGCTTCGTCATAGCTATAGTTAATTCTCTGTAAAAATAGTGCATCCAGCCAGTTTTGAACAACTTTTGAATCTTTGTTCAAGGTTTCTGAAATATATTTATCCAGCATTGAGGCTGCAATTTTCAAGTTGCTTTGGATAAGGTTAACCTGCGGATGCGGTTCTCTAACCTGCTGTTCAACAATTTGCAGATAATGATTAACCTGCTCTTCGATATCTGCTGGTGTTGCAATTGCCTTAATTGTATTACGAAAATCTTTTATTATCTGTGCAATATTAACTTTATTACTTCTTTGCGGCTGCTGCGGCTGCTGCGGCTGCTGCGGCTGAACCGGTGTTTGTCCTATTGGCTGATATCCTGCCTGTGCAGCTTGATATTGCATAGGGTTTACCTGATGCTGGTCATATCTTATAGGCGGGGTATTGACCTTGTAACTCTGTCTTTGCGGGTATGCTGAAGGATATGCATTGGCAGCAGGAGAATATATTGCTTGACGCGGCGGTGTTTGACTCTGTTGAATATCCTGAGCCCGTCCACGTGCAATGGTCTGCTGCTGTTGACGTTGCTGCTGCTGGTCTTGCGCGTTTCCGTTATGACCGTCCTTGTCTGCACCGTCACTGCCTGCATTATAATTGCCTGTTTCCCTTTGAGGATAAGGGCGCGGGCGTACTGTATTCATTGTGTTAAACAATATAAACCGTCCTTCCTTTAATGATATCGGATATTATCTGACGTTCTTTACCGTTTTAAAAAAATATCGTACAAACGTACGATATTTTTTTAATGAATACTTTGGTTTTGTCAAATTTCGTAGTTTTACTATTTATTAGATGCTCTTAAATTTAACTAAATCTTGTTTTCTCATCCTGATATTTTCAGGCGTAATTTCTACCAACTCATCATCTCCGATGTATTCAAGGCAATCCTCAAGCGATAATTCCTTATGTGCCTGCAAAGTTACCATAACATCAGCTGTTGCGCTTCTCATATTGGTTAATTTTTTAGTTTTGCATATATTAACAACAATATCCTGAGGTCTGTTGCCTTCGCCTATTATCATTCCTCTATAAACCTTTGTCTTAGGAGTTACAAAGAACACACCTCTGTCCTCAAATTGCGCAAGAGCATAAGGAATAGCTTCTCCCTGTTCGTGGGCAAGTATAGAACCGCTTCGTTGTTTAGGAATATCGCCGGCAAACGGTTTGTATTCATCAAAAGTATGGTACATAATTCCTTCGCCGCGTGTCATACGAATAAATTCGCTTCTAAATCCTATTAAACCTCTTGCCGGAATAGAAAATTTCATGCTGGTTCGGTTTCCGTTATTACTCATTTCAAGCATTGTTGCTTTTCTGCCTGAAAGTCTGTCAATACAAGAACCCGCATATTCTTCCGGAACGTCTACAAGAAGATTTTCAAAAGGTTCTTGCAGATTTTCACCTTCGCCCTTGTAGATTACTTCAGGTTTAGAAACCTGAAATTCGTAACCTTCACGACGCATTGTTTCGATTAAAATTCCGAGGTGAAGTTCTCCTCTTCCGCTTACTTTAAAGCAGTCGGTTGAGTCGGTATCTTCGACTCTCAAACTAACATTCTTTTCAAGCTCATCATAAAGTCGTTTTCTAAGCTGTCTGGAAGTTACAAATTTCCCTTCCTGACCTGCAAAAGGACTGTCGTTAACAGAAAAATTCATCTGTAATGTCGGCTCATCAACATGAATAAGCGGCAGCGGATTAATGTTGTTAGGGTCGCAGAGAGTTTCACCGATATGAATATCAGAAAAACCTGCAATACCTACAATGTCACCGGCTTCAGATTCATTAATTTCCACTCTTCCAAGGTCTTTAAAACCGAATAGTTTTGTAACTTTTCCTCGTTCAATTGAGCCGTCTGCTTTCACCCATGCAACCTGATCCTGCGAATGTATACGTCCGTTAACAACACGTCCGATAACAATTCTTCCTACATATTCGTTGTAGTCAAGCGTTGTAGCTCTAAATTGGAATGGTTTATCAGAATCGCCTGATGGTGCTTGAATGTTTTCCAGAATACAGTCAAGAAGCGGAACCATATCTTTCTTTTCATCATCAAGATGCTTAATAGCATACCCGTTTAAGCTGCTTGAATAAATGTAAGGGAAATCAATCAAATCTTCTCTGTCAGTGAGTTCTGTAAACAGGTCGAATACTTTATCAAGAGTTCCGTCAGGGTCTGCTGCCGGCTTATCAATTTTGTTTATAACAACAATGATTTTAATTCCTAGCTCAAGAGCTTTAGATAGTACAAATCTTGTTTGAGGCATCGGGCCTTCTGCTGCGTCAACAATCAAGAGAGCGCCGTCAACCATACCTAAAACACGTTCAACTTCACCGCCAAAATCCGCGTGTCCCGGTGTGTCTACAACGTTAATCTTTGTTCCCTTGTAATCAATCGAAATGTTTTTGGAAAGAATAGTAATTCCTCTCTCTCTTTCCAAATCGTTGCTGTCAAGAACTCTTTCCTGAACCTGCTGATTCTCTCTGAAAGCACCGCCTTGCTTAAGCATACAGTCAACCAGAGTTGTTTTACCATGGTCAACGTGCGCAATTATTGCGATATTTCGTATATTTTTGTTAGTCATATTTCCATTCCCTATTGTTAGTTTCGTCTAGTGTTGTTTTTACACTTATATTGTAAACAATCAAGGGGTAAATACAAGGGGTAAATACAAGAGGGGGCAAATATTTACACCCGTGTGCAGCATCCATGCCAACATCGTTACAAAACTTAACTTCTGAAAAAATCCATGCAAACATGCAAAGCACATGGGTTTTCATGATTTAAATCGCTGTAAACATGTATTTGTGCGAGTTTAGCATGAGCCGGAAACTGCGAGAGGTAATAAATTCAGGACTTTGCAAGTCCTTTAAGAAATCGTTACAATTGCCTGTATGTGGGTTGTAAATAACCTCTTAACCTATATAATAGAAATATGTTAAGGAGTTTTGGGGATTTCCTTAATAATCAATTAGTTAAATCACAAACAAAATAAAAATAAACTTTGGGAGGAATAAGTGTTTAAGAGTCGTGATATGGGAAGAGCTATTGCCGTAAAGAGATGGACTCCAACGGCATTGGAATGTTACAAGCGCGGATGTGTATGTGAAGGCTGCTTTTATAGTGACTTTTTCAGTGCAACTGCACAAAAATGCCAGATGAAAGCTGCTGTTTTAGAGCTTGTAAGAACCATTGGCGCTCCAAATGTTGAACTGCCTCAAATTATTGAAGGATAAGGAACATAGCATACTGAGCTTGAAAAGAACTGAATAATGTTGTACAATAAAAAGGTAGTACATTAGGAGGTGTAAATGCATATACACGTAAATGGTAAGAACATTGAGATTACAGATGCTATCAAAGCTTATGTAAAAGAGAAAATTGGAAAAGTGGCTAACCACTATGACCAGATTACAGGCATTGATGTAGTTCTTTCTGTAATCAAAAATCCGGCAGCAACAGGCAAACATGTGGCAGAAGTGTCATGCAAAATGAATACAGGTGTTGTTCATTGTGAGGAAGCTGCTGAATCTATGTATGCAAGCATCGATTTGTTGGCTGATAAGTTATCAAGACAGGTAAAGAAATTCAAAGACAAAGCTTTATCTTCAGACAAGGCCTCTATCAGAAATGCTGAAGCAGAAGAAAAAGTTGAAGAGGCTGTAGAAAGCTAGTTCGTACAAAAAAACAGAAAATGATTAATAATCAAAAAGTTATAGTAATAATGCCTGCATATAATGCAGAGAAAACTTTAGAAAAAACTTATAATGAGATTTATCAAAATTTCGTCGACGAGATTATCCTTGTCGACGATTTCTCTTCTGACAATACAAAAGAGATTGCTAAGGACTTAAATATAACAACGATTGTTCATGAACAGAACAAAGGTTACGGAGGAAACCAGAAATCCTGTTACCGTGCTGCATTAAAGGCCGGTGCTGATATTGTTATTATGCTGCATCCTGATTACCAGTACACACCTAAGCTTATTCCTGCAATTGCTTCTATGATGGCATTTGGAGAATATGATGCTGTAATTGCATCAAGAATGCTTGGAAATTCTGCTTTGAAAGGCGGAATGCCTGTTTACAAATTTGTATCTAACAGGTTTTTAACAGAGTTTGAAAATTTTGTAATCGGGGAAAAACTATCAGAGTATCACACAGGGTTTAGAGGATTTACAAAAAATATTCTTGAAAATTTACCTCTTGAAGATTGCAGTGATGATTTTATTTTTGACAACGAAATGTTAGCCTTGATTTTGTATAATGGATATAAAATTGGAGAGATTTCCTGTCCTACCAAGTATTTTGCCGAGGCTTCATCTATAAATTTTGCGCGTTCTTGTAAATATGGATTGGAAGTTTTGGGAGTAAGTTTGAAATACCGTCTTGCAAAGATGGGATTCAAAATAAGCCTGTTTAGTAAAAAGGGCAGGGTTTTAGATACTGGAAAAGAGCTTAATTATTATAACAAGAGGGAAGTATGAAAATAGTTTTAGCGACATCAAATAAGCATAAGGTGCAGGAAATTAATGACATTGTAGCCGGGCTGGGTATTGAGTTTATTCTTCCGCCGGAGGGTTTTGACCCTGTAGAGGATGGAGAAACTTTCGAGGCGAACTCCAGGATAAAGGCACTTGCTGCGTGGGAAATTTCAAAAAACTGGTCGCTGGCGGATGATTCCGGTTTGTGTATCAAAGCTCTTGGCGGGAAACCGGGTATTCATTCTGCAAGATATGCAGAAACTCCGCAAAAACGAATTGAGCGCGTTTTAAATGAAATGCAAGGTATCAAGGAAAGAGATGCAGAATTTGTATGTGCAATGACACTTGTGAACCCTGAGGGGAAAGTTGTTTTTTCCTGCAAGGGTATATGTGAGGGTTCGATTACAGAGAAGCCTGCCGGTGTTAATGGTTTTGGCTATGATCCAATTTTTCTTGTGAAGGGTGATAAGAGAACTATGGCTGAGTTAAGCGAGGAAGAAAAAAATCAGATTTCGCACAGGTCAAGAGCACTGAACCAAATTGTGGATTATATGAAGCATAATTTGTAAAGATTTTGTAATAAAGTGTTATAAAATCACTAAATGTGGAATATATTATATATGGATATGTTTAAATCAGGTGCAAATAATACCCCTGAAACCCTTACGGCTGTAGGGGGGGGGGGTAAAATACTCTAGTTTATTAGGGCTTTTAAGTGAGGTGTTAAAATGAAAATTAACACCAATCTATCAAGCTTAATAGTTCAATCCGGTTTAAAAGCATCAACCAACGGATTAAATACAGCAATAGAGCGCATGTCAACTGGTTTTAAGATAAACCATGCGAAAGACAATGCTGCTAATTATTCAATAAATACAAAGCTCTCAAGTAAATTGTCGTCCTATAAAATCGCTCAGGATAATGTATATATGGGCTTAGATATGGTTATGACTGTAATGGATAGTCTTGATTTAATCTCCTGTCATCTATCACGAATGCGTGATTTAGCAGAGCAGGCTGCTAATGGAACTTATGATGCAAGCTCTTTGCAATCCATTCAATCTGAAATAAATGCCCGTTCAGACGAGATTACTAGATTAGTTTCAAATACAGAGTTTAATAATGTGAAACTCTTTGATGGAGAACCAGAGCGCACCGGGGATTTTATTCAGGCTGTTAGGCCATTGACAGAGGACGAAGCAATTGCTCAGGGTTATACAATCATAACAACTGCAGATGAGCTTCAGGCAATGCAATATGACTTGAGTGGTAAATATATTCTTATGAATGATATAGATCTTTCTGGATATGAATGGACTCCAGTAGGCAATAATGATATGGAGCCATTTAAGTAAAAAATCTTTCAATTAATAGACCTTCAGAAACAAGGCAAGGATTTTTTGGCAATGCTTCAAATGCAATAATAAAGAATGTTGGACTAGAAAATGTTGATATCATCAGTAATGAATATACGGCCGGCTTGCTCGCAGGTACTGGTAGTAACGCATCAATTACAAATTGTTATGTTACAGGGAAGCTAAAAGGAAGAGCATATATTAGTGGATTGGCTTCAAATTTACGTGGAACAGTGGAAGCCTGTTATACCAATGTTTCTATTTCTGTTCCAACAGGAGCTAACGGTGGTTTGATAGGAAGGTTCAAGGGTGGCAGCATAAAGAATTCGTATTCAGAAGGAAATATGTATGGAATGCATTCTGGTATGTCTGGAGGTTTTATAGGAGAAATAGACAACGCAGTGGTTGAAAATTGTTACAGCTCAGTAACATCTTCTAGCTTTTATTATGGATTCGCATGTGAGGCTGATAGTGCTTCAACAATATTGAATTCCTATGTTAATAACGAAAAAACTTCTAATACACGTCCTCCAGTAGGGAGTAATAATTTTACTGGAACGGTAGCCGGGGTAAGTACAAAAGAGCTTAATGAAATGATAAGTAATGGTGTATTGCCAAGGATTGCAGATTCTTTGTTGACATATTCACCTACAGAGTTTCAAGTTGGAGTTGATTCTTCAGACAGTTCTCGTATTTCATTAAATATATCTTTTGCCTTGACCGTTCCAAAGATAAATTTGTCAACTTCCGATAATGCCCGTAAATCTTTGGAAAAAATAGACGAACTTATAAAACGTGTAAATACAAAGCAAATGGACTATGGAGCAGCTTATAATAGGCTCGAGTCTGCACTTGAAACTATTGGTGTAAGTATTGATAATCTGACCTCAACACAATCAACCATTCGTGATTCTGATATTGCTGAGGAATCAAGCGCTTATATCAGAAATCAGATTTTACAGTAAGCCGCGGCCACCCTAATGTCTACAGCAAATCAAACACCTGCTATAGCGCTACAATTATTGTAAAAATTTATCCCTGTGCAGACCACTAGTTTTCGATTATCAGGTTCATAAACTCTATGTCATCATAATCAACATATGCTGTCTGCATAAGATTTCGGCCTGTTTTGATAGTAATTTCATTCACCTGATTTTTCTTAATCAGATTTGAAGGCAGTTTAATTTTTTGACCATCCCCGTTAAGTTGTATTTCAGAAATCTTGTTACCGTTGAAATAAACCTCCGGCGGTGAAGCAAAAGCATTAGGAATTTTGTTCTGCCCCATAGAACGTGCCATTGCTGTATCAATACCAATAATAGAACCAATTACAAGATAAATCGGTTTTGAAAGATTAAGGTTTCTCAGCGTAAACCTTTTTGTGTAAAAAGGGCCGATTGCCTGCATTCTAAACTCGCCTGCGTTAGCAGATAAATCTGAGTAACTGTCATCACCCAAATGGTACATGTTGGCGTCAAGTGCCAAATCAGAAGCGTTAGATTTTTCTATACCAACAACAATAGGGGCATCAAATGTTTTATCGTTTATTGTCATTGTAAAAGGCTTGTAGTTTTCTTTTTGAACCGACATGATGCTCGGGCCGTTAATTTGTGTATCAAGTTCAAAGAAGCCGCTGGAATCGGTTCTGGTAGAATAGTTTTGTTTAGGCAGGCGTATATCAGCCCCGCCTACACCTTCACCTGTCTGTTTGTCAATAATTCTGCTTGCATTTCCGCTTCCCTGCTCGGCAACTCCGCCCTGAAAGGTTGCGGCATTTATAGGCAGCAGTGTAAATATACTAAGTATCACCAAACTCAAAACTTTTTTCATACGATTATTATCCAGCCCGCGATTAAGTATAGAAATTAGTCGTTTGTATAAATATTAAGGATAGTTTTTGAAAAATCAACGCGATATGTTATAATTCTCGTATGAGAGCTAATAATATTGAAATGCAGGTTCGTGACTTAAGCCGGACTCTTCAGACAAAATATTATCAAGAGATTTACAAGAAAACTAATATAAGATTTTTTGAAAAAGAGAGAAAGCGCTATTTATTCTATCTGATTTTTGCAGTACCTCTTACAAGTATTATATTTTTGGGATTGGTGCTGCTTAGTCAAAACTTGTATGAAGCATTAGTAGTATTAATAGTCGGTTTGAGTTTAGTTATATTAGTATATAACAACATATCGAAGAGTTTTGCTGCTAAATTTAAAAATACATACTATGATTGTATAGCTGAAACAGTTGGATTAAAATGGCTCCAAGGCGATTTTGAATATACATACTCTTCAAGCATTCAAAAGAGTAAATTGTTTAGTGCAAAAGTTTGTATGCGTGAGGACGATATTTTCTATGGGAATTATAATAGTGTAAAGCTTAAAATAGCAGAAGCTGACATTGCTGACAGAGCGTTTTGCACCGGCGACAAAAAGACTGAAACTTTGGTTCCGAAGCAGTTTCACGGTGTATTTGGCTTTTTTGAAGCAAACAAGAAAATAGAAAGTACAACAATTGTTAAGCCCAAAGTGGACTTTGAACTGAGCTACAGCAAACTTGTAGTAATGATGTTTATATTACTGGTTGCAGCCGCTGCAGCAGCGGTGCTTGGTTTTGGTATTAAGTCAATGATATCAGGCGGATTTTCTCTGCCTGTTTCTTTATGGATTTTGGGCGGACTTGGCATATTTGCATTTGCCTGCTGGCAGTTTATGGATATTCTTGTATTGAAGGAACTAAGATTCAGAAGAAATTTTCAGAGAGTTAATCTGGAAGATACAGAGTTTAACAAATTATATCAGGCATATTCATATGATCAGGTGGAAGGCAGATATCTTCTCACTACAGCCTTTATAGATAGATTTTTGCACGTTGGTAAAGTTTTTAAAACTAATCGCCTGCGCTGCTCTTTTGCGCAGAATAAATTAATTCTCGCTATACCAGCAAATAGGAATATGTTTGAGCTGGGAAGTTTATTCTCAACTGTAACAAACTCTAAAAAAATCAGTCGTTTTTATGATGAGATTGCGTCACTTCTAATACTTATTGATTATTTTAAACTCGATAATAAAACTAATTTATAAGTTTTTGAGAAGTTCGACAATTCTTTCAGTAGCATCAAACTTTGCGAGATGTGAAGTATTTTGTTTAAGGTAATTCATCTTGATAGGGTTTTCAAGAAGTTCAACCACAGCTTCTCTAAGCTTGTTAGGGTCAAGTTCCTTGTCTTCTATATATATGCATGCACCCATCTCAAGAAGATATTTTGCATTAATTCTCTGATGGTTTGCAGCTGCATAAGGAAAAGGAATTAAGATTGGTGCTGTTTCTGACGCACAGATTTCAGAAAGGCTCAGTGAACCTGCACGTGAAACTACAATATCGCTTGACTTAAGAACTGATATCATATCCATAAAATATGGTTTAATTATGAGATTTTTGTCCTGCTCAAATGCCGGATAAATCTGACGTAGTCTTTCAATAACATCTTCGTAATTCTTTTTGCCTGTCTGGAAAATTACCTGTAAATTCAATTCCTGAGAAAATTCTTTTAAAAGTTCAATAGTAGTATTATTAATAGATTTAGCTCCCTGCGAGCCTCCCATAATACATAAAGTTAATTTGTTATTCAGTCCCATGTTTGCACGCGCTGCAGTTTTACTCAATGTTGCAAACTCTTCTCTAATAGGGTTGCCGGTTACAACAGCGTGTTTGTTGGGAATATATTTTTTTGCTTTTTCAAAAGCCAGAGAAACATACTTTGCCCTTTTGCATAACTTTCTTGTAACAAGCCCCGGCATGGCATCGCAATCATGCATCATATAAGGCGTTTTTGTGATTATGCAGGCAAAAATCATAGGTGCTGAAACATAACCTCCGGTTGCAAAAACAGCATCCGGTTTATATTTTTTGATGTAGCGTATAGAGCGTAAAATTGCTTTAACGAGCTTAATCCCCCAGACAAAGAATTTAGGGTTCAAACCTCTCGGCATACCTGATACACTTACGTGCAAGAACTTATATCCCTTTTTTGAGGCAAGTTCAAATTCCATGTTGCGTTTGTTGCCGACATAATAAACTTTGCTTGTTTCAGCTAATGAGTCTGCTACTGCTAATGCAGGATAAATGTGTCCTCCGGTGCCTCCGCCGGTTACAAAATATGTGCTATTGTATACTTCTGACATTGCCAAACCTTACCCTTTTTACATTGTCTTTTGATATATTTAATAAAATTCCAACCATCCATAATGATACCATAATGGATGAACCGCCGTAACTTATGAATGGCATTGGTACACCTGTTGCAGGTACAAACGAGCTTGCAACCCACATGTTAAGAAACCCCTGAAAACATATTGAGAACGTAAGTCCGAGAGCAAGCAGTTTTCCGTACATATCCTGACACTTAACTGCAATCAGGAAGCCTCTTTGCAAAATTGTCCAGAACAGGCAGATGATTAACAAACATCCAATAAATCCATGTTCTTCTCCAATAACAGCATAAATGAAGTCGGTATGCGCCTCAGGAAGCCAGGCTAATTTTTGTTTAGAACTTCCGTATCCGACTCCGTATAATCCGCCGGATGCGAAAGCAACAAGTGACTGGATAATATTATATCCTGCACCGAGCGGGTCTGCTTCGGGGTGCAGCCATGTTGTAATTCTTGATGATTGGTAGCCTTTTAAACCCTTGAGGAGCAGAAGCGGAATCATTGTACACATTCCGTACAATATGAGCTGAATAGAACCGCCGGCGCAGATATAAATTGCAACTGACGTAGCAAGCAGAAGCAGTACCATACTTAAGTTCGGCTGGGTGAAAATCAAGCCTACCATAATAAGTATAGGTACAAATGCCCAGATAATTTTTTCATTATCAAGCAGGTTTGTATTTTTGTAAAAAGCGCCGGCCAGAAGCATTACCACAGCAGGTTTTGCAAACTCGGAAGGCTGGAGGCTCATAGGCCCTATATTAATCCATCTCTGCGCACCGTTAACAGTTGTTCCCATAACTTTTACGAGAATAAGCATTATGATTACAAAAATTGCAAACGGAACTGTGTACATGATGAGTTTTTTGTAATGAAAATTTGATAAGAATTTCAGTCCGACAAATCCCACAATAACCCCAAAAATCTGCTGGATTAAAAATCTCGCAGGATTTAGCCCCATATCAATACACTTGGGAGCGCTCGCAGAAAAAATTGCCATCAAACCGATTACGACAAGAAAAATTACCGCAATCAAAAGCGGACGGTCTGACTGCATATTCTGGCTGCTCATTTTCTCAGTATGTTCATTATTTAGATAGGACATAATCTTTGAAAACTTCTCCTCTGTGTTCGTAACTCTTGAACATGTCAAAACTTGCACACGCCGGTGAAAGCAATACTACATCTGGCTTTAAGCTGATTGCTTTGTCAATTGCATCCTCCATGGTGTGTTCTTTAATTATATTACTAAAACCATTTTTTTTCAGATTTTCTTCAAATCTTTCCGTTGCCTCTCCGATTAACAAAACGGTCTTGATGTGTTTGTTTATTGAATGGCACATTTCTGTTAAGTCTGTATTCTTATCCCTGCCGCCAAGTATAAGCGCAACGTTCTGATTGTTGAACGAATCTATTGCAACGATTGAAGCCTCAGGATTTGTAGCTTTTGAGTCGTTAAAGAAGGTTATTCCGTTCATTTCGCGAACTTTCTCAAGCCTGTGTTCTGGCGCACGGAATGACATAATTTGTTCTCTTATGTCGGAATTGTTCATACCAACGAGTTTTGCAATAATTATTCCGCACATAATGTTTTGGTAATTGTGATGACCTACGAGCGGACAGTCTTTGAGAGAAATTATTTCTTCACCTTTATAAAAAATTGAATTATTTTTTATGCCGCAGTCATTCCCATCATCGAAAAATATAACATTTTTGCACTGTTTTGAGAACTCTTTGAGCTTTGTATCTTGTGCGTTAAGGATTGCAAATTCCGGTTCCTGAGGCGGAAGAAATATTTTAGCCTTTGCGTTAAAATAGTTTTCCAAACCGCCATGCCAGTCAATGTGGTCGGGAGTAAAATTTGTCCAGCAGGCAATTTTAGCCTTAAATCTTTCTGTCATCTGTGCTTGATATGAACTTATCTCACAGACTAAAAAATCATGATTTTCTTCAATTAAAGATGTCGGAGGTACTCCTATGTTTCCGCAAACAGGCGCAGAGAATTTTTTGCTCAAAATATGCGACACAAGCGCTGTTGTAGTCGTTTTGCCGTTTGTACCTGTTATTGCGATAAAAGGAGTTTTTGTATTAAGATATGCAAACTCGACTTCTGAAATGATTTTTATATTTTTTTCATTTAAGCGTCTGAAAATTTCGGATTTCGGCGGAATTCCGGGGCTTGTGACAGCAAAGGACGTGCCGGATATAAACTCTTCGCTGTGTGAACCGTGTTCAACTTTTACACCTAGATTTTGAAGTTCCTTGACCTGTTCAAGATTTACTTCATTTTTTGTTTCTGTAAGATAAACATCACAACCTTTGCTTGCAGCGAATTTTGCTGCTGCGATACCGCTTTTTGATAACCCGAGTATTAAAACTTTTTCTGCCATAACTTTACTCTCCGTCCGGTTACAATTGTAACTCAAACAGGCTTGAAAAAACATAAAAACATGCTAGAATTAAGATATAGGGAAAAGACCCAAAGAGGTCGTAACTCTTAAGGTCTTTCATAACTTCCCTACTTAGTGATTTTAAGTGCTATGATTATCATAAAGATAAGCCATAGCGCTTTTTCAGTTATACTGAACTCCACTTTTCATCACCACCTTTCTGTCTTTGTTCACCTAAAAAGTTTGTGCCAGAGGGTGGTAAACAGGAAGCTTACCCGTAATTGTATTATATCAGAAAATATATTAAAATTCTACGACTTTTCGCGAAATACTAATTCCATATCCAGAGCCTCTGCGATAAGCTTCATTTCTGAATACCGGATTGTATTTGCTCTTAGCTTTTTAGACAATCCATCTAATGAATATTCCTTCTCAGAATGCTCGGTCAAGTATTGTGCCAGATATGTTAATGTGGTGCCTTTCTGAGCCGTTAAAGATTTTACTTCATTTATAGCGTTCATATTCTACTATTATAAAATATTTTCTACTTCTAGTAATATATTTCTATAATTTCTTGACATAATTAGTAATAATATGCTAATGTTAGAATATATTTGCTAGTTATGTTAAGGAGGTCGTATGGACAACTACATAAACGATGAAACAAAAGAAAAGATGCAAGATATTGCTGAAAAACTTTTTATACTTCTGCATGGATATTCTTACTTTTGTGATTCTATTGAGGGTGAAATTTTTCAAGATAACGCTCTCAAATTATCGAGTTATGCGTATCTGCTGAAAGAATACATTATAGGTGTCAAGGAAAAATACACCGAAATTCTGGATATTCTTGATGTTGCGAACTAGAGCATATAATTTAAAACCAGTGCTGTTATTGCAAACAATGTTGATACAAATGCAAACTCTTTAACTATTCTTATTTCAGAATGTCCGCTTAATTCAAAATGATGGTGAATTGGGGACATCTTAAAAATTCTTTTTCCGGTTAGTTTGAAACTTGTTACCTGCAGGATTACAGACAGAGTTTCTACAACAAAAATTCCACCGAAAACAGCGAGCAGAAGTTCACACCTTCCTATTACAGCAAGTGTACCAAGCAGACCGCCCAGTGCAAGAGAGCCGGTATCACCCATAAACACCTGTGCTTTAGGCTTATTGTATTTTAAAAAACCAATAAGAGCACCGATTACTGTTGCTGCAACTATTGCAGCTGCATTGTGTCCGTCGGTAAATGCAAGTATACCGCACGCTGCGAATGCCGGAATACCGGTGGCTGCAGCCAGTCCGTCAAGGCCGTCTGTCAAATTGTATGCATTAGATGCTCCTGTAACAACAAAAACGGTAAATATCGGATATAATATTCCTAAATCAAACGTATGGCTGCCGAGAGTTATAACTGTGCCGTAGTGCTGCATTGCATAAACTGTTGGTATAAGAGCGATTAAAATCTGGCGGATGAGCTTTCCTCGAGGGCTTAAACCTTTGTTTTCGTGTCCTTTTATCTTAAGATAGTCATCTTGAAATCCTGCGAGAGCCATAAATAAAAGTGTAATAATTATTATCCAAGCAGAATTATCCATTTGCTGAGCCATCAGCAGAGTTATAATTGACGCTATGATTATTGCTGCGATTATAAAAACACCGCCGGTTGTCGGTGTGCCTGCTTTTTTTGCGTGAGCTTCCGGCGCAACGTCAAGAATGTACTGCCCTATGGTTTTTTTTCTTAAGAAATCTATATAAGGTACGCCGAACAGAAGGCATAAAACCATACTCATTAACAAAGCTACCGCAAGCATTATCATAAAAAACTTCTCCTTTTTTATAATTTAATATTATCACAAAAAGTTTTGTTTATGATGTTTTGGACTTCTCCGGCAAGATTTGCATAAACTTCTCTTGAAAAATGGTTAATACAGGTTGTATAATCTTCATCCGACTTGATAAAATCAGTCAGCTCAATTGCTTGAGCATTATTTGCAGCACACCATTTGCGTACGGATTGGTTCATAATCTTATGTCTTTCTGCCATATTCTCGTAACCTGCCTGAACTTTTGTTGTCGGAACTTCGCTTCCTAAAATCAACACAAGCTTTGTTTCCGGTGATAAATTTTTTCTGATGTAATCCAGATTTTTAATTACTGTTTCAACAGGAGGATTGCCTGCAAAAGTGTAATTTTCTTTAAACTCTCTGAGCATAATTATGTTAGGCTCTCTTGCTTCAGGAGGAAGCGGCGCAAGAATTTTTTCCCAGTTATTTTCGTCTGTAATATCACAGTCTGCAAAACCGAACAGAACATAACTTCCGTCCTCTTTATTAATATAGAGTCCGCTGTGGGTGGTTGTTAAAAGACTCAAGAAAATGAGTTTGTATTTAGGGTCAAAGAATTTTGTCTTAAATTCGTCAGGACTTGGAAACGGAAAACGGCCGGTAAGCTGATTTATTTTTTCTGCGGAAAATTTATGAGTCTGTTCTATAAATGCCGTATGTGTATGCGCTAAGATATAAATCAGTTTTTTATTCCAGTACGGAAATTCAGTATCTATATTAAAATCCGTTTTTATATAGCTTAAAACCGAATACAAATCACACGGCCCTTTAAACAAAATATTGATATCACTTTTTTGCGGTTTTTCTGCTTTTTGGACTTCAAGGTTATCAACAATTTCAATCCAATCAGGGTTTCCTTCAAGGTTTGAAGCAACTTCACCCTGAATATTGAGTTCAGGTTTCCCGAGAAAATTGTATAAAAACTGTTCAATTCCCATGTTCATAATCCTGCAGGAGAATAGAAAATGGATTAATTTGTTCCCGCCGAGTACATAAAATCCGCAGATTCCGTAGTTTCCGAATTTGTCCTCTGCAATAACATATCCAGATTCATTATTTTTGATAGTTTCTTCTAAATTTTCATCTCTAAATTTTGTAAAGTTAAGCTGATTAGTCCTTGAGATGAGTTTTTTCAGGCGTTCAATATTTTCAAGACAATCATGTTTTATGCAAATTTTTATTCCGCTGGCTCTCAAGAATTCTTCATTAGAACTTTCGCCTCTGGCTGTGGATTTTTCTTCCAAAATTTTATACTGCTTTAATCTTGTATGTTCAAAGTCGTAATCATTAACCAGATAGAGCTCTTCTGACATCTTTTTTATTTCATCCGGATGAGCTGTCATAATTTCAGGAGAGTAAAATTTTGCCTCGTTTAGATTAGAGATGTTATCGTCAATAAGGATTACGTTTTCAGCGCGGAGGTTCATATCATTAATAATATTTTTTACTCTCTCGCCTTTGGGCAGCCAATTGATAGAAGGAAATATAAACAAATCCCATACGCGTTTGAAACCTTTGTTTATAAACTCGTTTTTAACACTCTCAAAATCGTTTTTTGAGCAGATGGAGTTCATAATACCTTTGAGCGTCAGCTCTTCAATAAAATTAATCATCTCAGGCAAAAACTCAACTCCGCCTTCTGACAAAGTTCCCTTCCAGAAAGTATCGTCCAAATCCCAGATAATTAATTTAGTTTTTGTTATATCGTAGTTTTTCATTGTTGTTGCGGCTGGTCAGTAACAATTGTGCAGACAGAGCTGTCCTGAAGGTATTTGCCCCAGGCTTTGGAAACCGGATTTTTCTGTGCTTCTTCAAGGTTAGACAAATCAGGAGTGCTGTCTGAATATTGCTGTACAAGCTCATATGCTTCTATTACTGATGCCAGTTCATTAATCTGCGATTTTGTAAATTTACATGTAATCGTAGAGTTAATGTCCATCATATTTATATCTTCACGGTAGACACACCTGTCACCCTGCCAGCCTACGATTTTCTTTGAAGATGTAACATCCATTCCGCCCGTCGTAACTTTACCGCTGTCAGTAAATGGTGTGCAGCTGCGAAAAGCCTTTGTAAACGCAGTCTCGTCTGCCAATGCAAGCAGGCTTGTAACCATAATAGCTGCTGTAATAAAAATTAAATTCTTCTTAATCATTGTTAATCTTTCTTATTTATTCAAAGCGGCTTTAAGTCTTGCCAGTGAACGTGCTAATGCTGCCTGAGCTCTGTCTGCGTCTACTTTTGCAGTAGCGTCTGCTAGTCTTGCTTCTGCTCTGTTTTTAGCTGCATTTGCACGTGTAACATCAATATCGCAGCCGTCTTCGCAGACATCAGTAAGAATTGTTGCGCAGTTATCCTTAAACTGGAATATTCCGCCCATTGTAGCAAAGTATTTGTATGAATCGCCGATACGTGCTTTTGTAACACCTATTGCAAGGGCTGTTGTAAGCGGAATGTGGTCTTTTAAAATACCCATCTGTCCGCTCGTTGTCTGAATAACAAGTTCATCAACATCACTATCAAATACTATACGTTCGTGTGTTATAATCTTTAGTTTCATTTTTTACCTTTATTGCCGGTTTCCTGCGCACCTTAGGTGCGGACTACCAGCTTTACTAGCTCAACGTTTTTGCTTTTTCAACAGCTTCTTCAATCGTACCAACCATGTAGAAAGCTTGTTCAGGTAAATCATCGTGTTTACCTTCAATGATTTCTTTGAACCCTCTGATTGTGTCTTCAAGCTTAACGTATTTACCTGCAATGCCTGAGAACTGTTCTGCAACGAAGAATGGCTGAGATAAAAATCTCTGGATTTTTCTTGCTCTGTTAACTGTTTCTTTATCTTCATCAGATAATTCATCCATACCCAGAATTGCGATAATATCTTGTAATTCTTTGTATTTTTGCAGAATTTCAAGTACTTTTCTTGTAGTATCGTAGTGTTCATTTCCGATAATATTCGGGTCTAAAACTCTTGAACTTGATGCAAGCGGGTCAACAGCCGGATAAATACCGAGTGATGCAATTTGTCTTGAAAGTACTGTTGACGCATCTAAGTGTGAGAATGTTGTAGCAGGAGCAGGGTCTGTCAAGTCATCCGCAGGTACGTAGATTGCCTGTACGGAAGTGATTGAACCGTCCTTAGTTGAAGTGATACGTTCTTGAAGTTCACCCATTTCAGTAGCCAGAGTCGGCTGGTATCCTACTGCTGACGGCATACGGCCAAGCAGTGCTGATACTTCCGAACCTGCCTGAGTAAATCTGAAAATGTTATCAATAAACAGAAGTACGTCCTGTTTAGAGAAATCTCTAAAGTATTCCGCAGCTGTAAGAGCAGAAAGACCTACTCTCATTCTTGCTCCCGGCGGTTCATTCATCTGACCGTAGATAAGGCCTACTTTGTCAAGAACTCCGCTTTCTTTAAATTCGTTCCAGAGGTCGTTTCCTTCTCTTGTTCTTTCACCAACACCGCCGAAAACAGAAACGCCGTTATGCGCCATTGCGATGTTATGAATTAATTCCTGAATTAATACTGTTTTACCAACACCGGCACCTCCGAACAGACCGATTTTACCGCCTTTTTGATACGGCTGTAAAAGGTCAATAGCTTTGATACCTGTTTCAAGAATTTCAATATCTGTATTTTGTTCAGTTAGTGATGGAGACTGTCTGTGAATAGGCAGATAATCGTTTGTCTCAATCGGGCCTGCATTATCAACAGGTTCGCCGATTACGTTAAGTATACGGCCTAAAATCGGTTTACCTACAGGAATTTTAATAGGTTCGCCGGTGTTTTCAACTTTCATACCTCTTTTCAAGCCGTCTGTTGATGCCATTGCAACGGTTCTTACTCTGTTTGAACCAAGCATTTGCTGCACTTCGGCAACAATATATGAGCCGTCTTCTTTGTATATCTTTAATGCATTGTAAATCTCAGGAAGTTCGCCCTGAGCAAATTCTACGTCAATTACAGGTCCGATAATCTGTGTGATTAATCCTTCGTTTTTGTTAAGAGTCTCCATTTATTTCCCCTCTTTAATATTCTCTCTTCGTGCCTTTATTATATAATATAAAATTTCAATTGACAACGTAATCATTTCATATAAAATAAAAAAATGTTTAAGCTGAAGTTTAATACAGGTTATTGTTTTTTTATACTTATATTTTGTATAGGTTTATTTTTCAGGTTAAAGCTTTATTTTCTGAATTTAAGTTTCCATTGTGATGAGGCAAATCTTGCGTTAAATCTTATCAGCCGTTCTTATCCGGAACTTTTCCAGCCTCTGGAGCGGCTTCAGGTTGCACCGCCGTTTTTCCTTGTCTTGTCAAAGATTTTTTATCAGTTTGCATTTTTTAATTTTACTCCGCGTGTTTCGGATTTAATGCTCCGCCTGATACCTCTGGTATCAGGTATAGCTGCTATACCTGCTTTTGGCTTTCTGCTTCAAAGGCTTTTTAAAAATAAATTTGTTACTGCTGCCGGAATGCTTATACTCGCGCTTGCGCCGTCTGCGGTTCTTTATTCATGTATTTTTAAACAGTATTCAACAGAACTTCTGGTTTCAATTCTTACATTGATTCTATTCTCGAAAATTGACTTAAAAGTAAGGAATTTTAAGCCTTTTTTACTTCTCGGGCTGATGCCGTTTTTATCTTTATCTTCATTTTTTGTTTTAGCAGGAGGGTTTTGTTATCTTTGGGTTAAAGAAAGATGCTCCAGAAATCTGGCATACGGCACGGGTGTGTTTCTGGCTGTTCTTGTTTTTTATACATTCATATTTTTAATCCCGGTGCATTCCAGATATTACCATGACATGTCGGATTATTGGAACGCAAGTTTTTCAATGGCTTCCGGAATATTTAGCTATGTAAAAATTTTATTATTTTATTTATTCAGAACTTATGCCGGAATAAGTTTAGCGGCAATTTTATTTTTTGTTTCTGTATTGCTTATGCTTAGAAACCTTAAAGTATTTTGTTTTACTGCAATTCCGGTTTTGCTTGCATATATCGGGGTGATTACAAAGCATTATCCGCTTGATGAAAGGTTAATGCTGTTTATAATGCCAATAGTTATAATAGTTCTGCTCTATCCTTTCACGCTTATTACTAGAAGATTTGCTGTATTATATTCCGGGCTCGTTATTCTTCTAATTTACGGGTGTTTAAATTTCCCGTTACCAATAGAAAATATTGTTACCAAACCGGAGGCAGCACGGGATGTCTGGGAGTATCTTGCGGATAACTATGACGGTAAAACTCCTGTTTTGCTTGGATATTCTCTCAATACAAATTTATATTACAGAATGTTTTATAAAGACTTCAAATATTGCGATTTTGTATTGATAAATAACACGGAAAAAACTCTTAAAAATCTTCCGTCGGGCGATTATTATATTGTAATTACCGGATACGAATTTTACCGGAACCTTTTGGAAAAGGATTTTGACGCGTTTCTAAAAGAGGCGCAGGGGATTGAAGTCCTTGAGGCCGCTGAATTTATCCCGCCTCATATTGATGGTTTTGCGGAGATAAATTCAGGAAGACTTCTTAAAATCAGGAAAAATCACACGGAACCTTATTTTTCTTAAGCATTTCCATAAGCGGTTCAAGGAATATTTCTTCATCTTCGCACTGGTTCTTGAGTGAATAATAGGAAATTTCAACCAGCTCTTTACAGATGTTTAAAATAGGATGCTTTCTTAGTTTAGATGCGGTTGCATGTCTGGCAACATTATATCTAAGTTCATTAATTTCATTATAAGAATATTTAAGAAGCATGCTGCTGACTTCATCGAGAGCAGCAGAGTTGTACATAATTCCCTTATAAAATGCCGGAATTGAATATTCAAGTCCTCCTCCAACGCAGTCGTGGTTTCTTATTTCAATAAAGTTTCTAAGTCTTACCTCAGGAAAATACAGATTTGCATGCAGCTTCCAATCATCTATATCTGCGTCAAAACCTTCAAATCCTTTGTTCATAAATTGTCTGAATGTTAGTCTGCCGTTAAGGTTGACGGTTCTGTTTTCTCTGTTAATGAAAATCATTGGTGTGTCAAGAAGGGTTTCTACATAATCTTTAAAGCTCATGCCGTCATGAAATTTTGTTGCAAAACCGCATCTTTCATTATCCGTATTTAACCATGCCAGTGCTCTGAAAGACTTGTAGCCGGTATCAACTCCGCCTCTGTATCTTGAATTTGCATACATTGCAGTTGCAAAAGGCATCATTATGTTTGCAATTCTAAACTTCTTCATTGCATCTTCTTCGGATTTGTAATCAATTCCGACCTGTATACCTGCAGTTTCTCTCATCATTACATCAGATAAAATTCCCCAGAGGTAATTTGCCATAAGGTGATATCTTCTTTTAGGAAGGAGCTTTATATTTTTGTAGGTCGTAGTTGGTGAAACACCTTTATTAATAAGTTTTATTCCAAACTTGTCTAGTATAGGCTGCATTACGGAGTCGATTTCTTCAACACGTTTTTTTAAATCTCTGATAAACTCTTGCGGTTCAAGGCTTAATTCAACCTGACAGCCCGGTTCAAGAGTTATTGTATCGTGAATTTTCTTTAATCCGATTATGTTGACATCGTCTAAAATATAATCCCAGTTGTCTGTTTTTGCAAATTCTCTGAGCATTTCGCAAATTCCATACTCGCCGTCATATTTTGCTACTTGATTTGTAACTTTGATGAGTGGAATTCTTTCATATTCTAAACCAATTTTTTTATCTGTTTTGCAGCCCAGAACAAATTCCTCCAGCAGCTGATTATACTCCAGATGTTCTTTAGTTTTTGTTTCACAATAATTCACGATATTCTCCTTTCCCTATTATATCCAAAACAAGATATTAATAATTTTAGAAGAAGTTTAAAGTTTTAACATTTCCCTGTTTGTACTATTATTGATACCATGGTGGATTATTTACAACGGGCAAAGTTTTTTAGAACTAAAAAAAGGTTGGGTCAGAATTTTCTGATTAACCCTGATGTAATCTCTGATATTATTGATTTTGCAAAGATTACGAAAGACGATGTTGTTCTGGAAATCGGGCCGGGGGTCGGGTTTGTCACAGAACAGCTGGTTAAGCATGCCAAGAAAGTTGTTGCGGTAGAGCTGGATGAGGAGGCTATTAAGGAACTTGAAAAACTTGAATGCGATAATTTGCAGATTATACATAATGATATTTTGAAAACGGATTTATCTGAACTTACGGATGAGAAAATTAAAATTGTTGCAAATATTCCGTACTATATAACCTCCCCGATTATTGCCCACCTGCTGGGTGAAATAGATGATTTAGAAAACAAAAACAGAGCCAAAATTATTGATATTATTCTTATGGTTCAGGAAGAAGTGGCGAGAAGGATTGTTGCGACAGAAAACAGTGCGGCCAAGCAGTACGGGCTTTTAACAATATTGTCTCAGTTCTGGGCTGACTGCTCAATTATAAGGCTTGTAGGCAGAAAATCTTTTTATCCTGCGCCGAAGGTGAACTCTGCACTGGTGTCTTTAAAGGTTAGGAAAGAACCGCTTTTGAAGCTTGATGACTACAAACATTTTAGAAAAACAATAAAAGCTGCATTTTCTCAGAGGCGTAAAACTTTGAAAAATTGTCTTTCAGGTGCAGGGTTTGATAGAGACAAGGTCTCTAAGGTTATTCAAGAACTGGGGCTTGATGAAAATATAAGAGGTGAAAAGCTTTCTATTGCACAGTTGGGAGAACTTTCAGAAAAGTTATGTGACTAATTTTCTGGTGAGTATTTCAGCAAATCATTAGGCGTGCAGTCAAGAGCAAAACACAGCCGGTCTAAGGTATTGAAATCAATACCAGCAGTTTTATCATAGTACAAATTGTATATGGTATTATATTGGAGACCTGCGAGTTTTGCCGTCTCAGCAATTGTCATTCTTCTTTGACCTATAATAGCTGACACATTGTTTCTTATCATAGTATTTAAATATTATTAAATTTTATGATATATAGCGACTTTACTTGTTATACATAGTTAATACTTTCTATAATATAAAAATATTGAAATATTTCTTAATAAAATTAATCAGGAATATACTTAAGTAAATCATTTGTTGTGCAGTCTAATACTTCACATAGTTTATTTAATGTCGCAAATTCAATACCTGCAGTCTGGTCGTGATAAAGCGCATAAATAGTATTATAAGAAACGCCGGCTAGTCTTGCAGTTTCGGCTATTGTCATTCTTCTCATCCCTATTAATAAAGAAACATTATTTTTTATCATATAAGATATTTTAAAAGTATTTAGGATATAAGTTGACATATTTCAGTATACTGAGTAGTATATTCTTATAATTAATAAAAATTGAAATATAAGTTTACAAAATGGTATGGAATATATGGAAACACTTCAGTTAAATGCACAAGAAATCAAACAACTTATCAAAAGAAAATCATTAGCTATATCTTCTAATCAAAATTTAGAACTAAATGATGATAAATTGGTAATAAATTGTAATGGATTTATTTCTGATGTTTTATCAACTTCTATACATTTTCGTCAGTCTGAAATTGATAATAAATCCGTAATAACTTTTATACAGAGTCTTATTTGCGAACATTTGAATTTAGAACCAAACATGGTTATATTTGTAAATCAAAATGAACTGGAGTATGTATTTAAAATAAGATTTAGTTATCAAGTAATATGGAATATAGTTGTATGTGAAACTCGGACGGCTATAAATAATACAAGGGGTCTTTATGATGAAACTGTTGATTTATCTAGCCAGGCTTTAAATATTGGACCATATAAAAAATTAGGAAATTCGGCTTATTATTTTAGATGGTTTGAAGAGATTTAGAATTTTTATGTAATAATATTAAAATGAGATACATAGCCATCACAGATATACATGGAGAACTCAAAAAGCTTGAGAGTGTTCTCTCTCAAATAGATACGCGTCCGGACGACGTTTTTGTTTTCATGGGGGATTATATTGACAGGGGGCCTGACTCAAGGGGTGTCGTTGATAGAATAATTGCACTGGGAGAAACCAATAAATGTATTTATTTGATAGGTTCTCACGAGTATGCTCTTCTGCATACAAATGACGAATATTATCAGTTTCTTTTTGATAATTATGGCGGGCCTGCGACGGTCAGAAGCTACGGAAGCTTTGAGAATATTTTCAAAGTTCACGGGGACTTTTACAGGAATCTCAAATTTTACTACTTAACAGACAAGTATCTTTTTGTTCACGCCGGTATAAATCCGGATTATCCGCTGGAAGAGCAGGATGAAGTCGATCTGGTTTATATCAGAGGAAAGTTTATTTATTCAAAACACAAGCTTCCGCAAAAAATTATTTTCGGGCATACAGAGTTTGATGAACCATATATTGATGAAGGCAAAATTTGTATTGATTTGGGATGCGGAAAGTATCCGGATGCACATTTATGTGCACTAATTTTGAACGAAGACGGTACAAGAGAGTTTGTATACTCATGATTGAATTACCAGCCATGCGGATATTCAACTTTGAGTATACCAGACTGGTAGAAAAAGTTGACATGACTAGGCCTATTTGTTAGTTCTAAATGCTGTACAAGTTCGTAAAATATTATATATATGGATAATTATAAGAAGAAGTTTGGGAAACATTTACAGGTTTTAAGGAAAAAACGTAATTATACACAATGGAAGTTAGCAGAGATTATTGGTGTTGATTCTAAATATTTAAGCAGACTTGAGTCAGGTTATTCCTCCCCATCTTTTGATATGCTTCAGAAACTTGCAGAAGCATTAAAAGTTGATATAGAATTATTGTTTCGTTTTACTGATATGGAAACCAGAGAAGAGTTGGAGCAGGAAATCTGTAAGAAACTCAAAAGTGCTGATGTCAAAGAGTTGAAACTAATTCTTAAACTGGTGAATGACGTTATTTTATAACTTTCCAGTTTTGATTTACATTTACCCGTTTTTTGTTATCATGTTGGTATGACAAAGTTTTTGTTAATTAGCGGGGACAGTGAAAAAGAGAAAATCGTAATGGAGGTTTTTCCGGCTGACGAAGTAATCGTATCAGCTGATGAAACTATGATTTTTGATGTCCTTAAGGTAGAAGAGCCCGATATAGTGATAGTTGACGGGGATATAGAAACCCTTGATTTGAAACCTCTTTGCAGAAAAATAAAACAGTATCCGGTTGTAATAATCCTCTTGCTTGGTGAAAAAGACCACGGTAAAGATGTTATGCACAATGCAAATCTATTCATTAAAACGCCGATTGATAAAAAACTTTTGTTTGCTACTGTTGATTCAAGCTTGAAAACGCGCCACTCTCTTTTAAAAATGACAAAGGCTAATCAGGAACTTGCCAGAAGTCTTTATCAGCTAAATGTTCTTTACAATACAAGTTCCCAGCTTGCAGGTTCGCTTGATAAGGATAAGCTTATCAAAATTATGATTGAGGGGATTGAAAAGTCGCTTAATTTTGAGCTTTCCTGCACTCTTATGTTCCGCTCTGAACGTGAGCCGGTACTAATAATTAATTCACTTTACAAGGTATCGGACAGACTCCTTGAAGCTTTGAAATTACGGGCGATTTTAAGCTATAAATCACTGCTTTCTGACCCGCCTGTTGATATTAAAATCGGGAATTTGAAAATCGAAAAGAACATAAAGCACAATATTCAAGAGTATGATTTCTCAATACTCAGATTTGACAATATGTTTGCACCAATTGCGTTAAACGATGAGTTTTTCGGGTTTACGGAAATTTATAGGGAAAAACCGTTTTCAACTGAAGATGCGACCTGCTTTCAAACTCTTGTACAGCAGGTGACTATACCTCTTCAAAGTGCTTCATTTACGCAGGAATTGAAAGCTACAAACCAAAAACTTCAAAAACTTGAACGCTTAAAATCGGAATTTATTTCAATTGTTTCACACGAATTAAGAACTCCTCTTACGGCCATAAAAAACGCTATGGATATTATTTTGAGCGGTAAAGCCGGAGGGATGACTGAAAATATTGAAAAATTTGTTTCTATGGGTAAACGTAATGCCATAAGGCTTTCAGGAATTATTAACGATTTGCTCGATATTTCTAAAATTGAAGCCGGAAAAATGGATTTCAAATTTGAATTAATCCATGTGGGGCCTGTTATTGAGTATGTCAAAAATAACCTTGCAGAAGTTGCAAGAGAGAAAAATCTTGTTATCAAGTACACACCATCAGATGAGGATGTTGAAGTTTATGCTGATTCAAACAGGCTGGAACAGGTATTGACTAACCTTGTTTCGAATGCGATTAAATTTACTCCGGATGCGGGTGAAATTGACATTTCTTCAAAAGTTGTAAATGCAAGAGAGCTTCAGTACGACCATTGTTTCGAAGAAGATATTAAAAGACTGCAGGGAAATTATTTACTCGTATGTGTTGAAGACCATGGTATCGGAATTGAGAGAAAAGATTTGAACCATGTGTTTGATAAGTTTGCTCAGATTGAAAACTCACTTTCAAGAAAAGTCGGCGGTTCAGGGCTCGGGCTTCCGATTGCAAGGCAGCTTATGGAATCACATAATGGTGCAATCTGGTGTGACAGCGAGATTAACAAAGGCTCAAAATTCTATTTTGTAATTCCTGTCGCAAATGATAAAAGTAACTTTGTGATGATTAAGAAACAGCTTGCACAGCGTGCACGCTCAAACGGTTCAACTATTGCAGTAATCAAGATTAAGTCTACAAATGAAGTTATTGAAAACTTGCTAAGAGAAAATAATTTATTAAACAAAACATATATGACCAATTCGCTTATTGAAAAAGAAGGTGCGATGACAACTCTATCATTAATTCTTGTAGATGGTGATAAACCTTCTGCTGAATTTCTCAAGAAGAAAATTGACTCTGTTATAGAGCAAAACAGGAACTTATACGGCGAATGTGATATAATGTATTCATACGATATTGAAGGAGATACACATGAAAAAGATACTTATAGTGGATGACGAGCAGGACATCGTTGAAAGCTTAAAGTTTGTTCTGGAGGTTTCAGGCTATGTGTGTTATACCGCTTATAACGGCGAGGATGGATTGAGGCTCGCAAAAGAAATTATGCCGGATTTGATTATCCTTGATGTTATGATGCCGAAAATTAACGGTTATAAGATAAGCAGACTCCTTAAATATGACAGCAAATACAAAGATATTCCGATAATTATGGTTACAGCCCGTTCACAGCTCGAGGATAAGATGATTGGCGAGGAAACAGGCGTTAATGAGTATATTACTAAACCGTTTGAGCTTGATGCAATCGTCAAGAAGGTTGAGAGTTATCTTGGCGGCGGAGAAGAATAATGGAAACCATCACAAATAAAACACTGGAAAAACTTAAGTATGAGCTTGTGCGTGACGGTATAGTTTCATATGAAACTCTGGAGAAGGCGGAAGAGCTCGCAAATGTTCAGAGAATTAATATCGGGCAGGCGCTGATTAATTCCGGAATTCTGGCAGAGGATACGCTTCTAAAATTCCTTGAAACAAAACTGCATATTCCCTATGTAAATCTGGAAGATTATGAACCCGATACCAGGTGTTTTAAGTTCGTAACTTTTGCTGATGCAAGAAGATACAGGATTATTCCGCTTTTTAAAATAGAAGATGTATTAACTGTTGCAATGGCAGATCCGCTGGATTTGTTTGCGATTGATAAGATTATTGAAACAGCTGAATGTTCAATTGAACCGGTTATTGCATCTGAAGCAAGTATTGTTAAAAAGATTGATGAGTATTACAAAGTTGCTGATACTGTTGACAGCATAACCCTTACTTCTGATGAAGATGAGGAGTTTGACTGGACCGAAGAACTTCATAAAGAAGAAGCCGGAGAAGAACATATACAGCATGTTATCAGAGCTATTTTAAAACAGGCTATTATTGAAGATGTTCATGAAGTTAACTTCGAGCAGGTAGAGGAAGGGTTGAAAGTTGTTTTTAAGAAAAACGGTGAGCCGTCTGATAAGGGAACAATTCCAGCTATTTTAAATTCAGCTTTTGTTTCAAAGCTTAAAACACTTTCTAATCTTGATGCAACAGTATGTGAGATTCCCCAGCTCGGGAAACTCTGTTTTAAAGTCGAAAATGCAATGCTGATTGCATCAGTTTCATCGTTTCCGACTATTATGGGTGAAAGAATTTCACTTAAGATTTATAAACCGCCGAAACACTTAGACAAGATTATCCCTGATGAAAAACAGCGAAGTATAATTTCTCATGCCCTGAATAATCCTGGAATAATTCTTGTATGCGGCTCTCCTCTCAGCGGGAAAACGCATATGATTTATTCTCTTTTGATGGAAGCTGCTACTTCCGGTAAAAATATAATGACTATTGAATCTATTGCAAAATATGAACTCAAAGGGGTTAACCAGTGCGAACTCAATGAAAATGTCGGCTTCAGCATGGATAAAGCTCTCAGATATGTTGAGTTTCAATCACCTGAAATGATTTATCTGGAAGGGGTTAAAACTCGTGATGCGTTTGAATTTTTGTCCGAACTATTTTATAACGACAAGACTGTTATTACAGAATTTATGGCAAACAATATGACTGATTTAAGACAAAAACTTGCTTTTGAAGATTTTCAGTCATTCAAAACACTTATTACATGCTTGATATTTATACACTCCAAAGACAGTGTTGAGGTTTTTGATAAAGAAACTCTCCAAAAATATTTAGCTTAATTTCTGTTGTAATTACAATGGAAGCATGATGAACAATATGTTATAATAAATTTTGTAAAAAGAAGAAAGGAAGTTAATTATGGCAAAATACGTATGTTCAATCTGCGGTTATGTAGCAGAAGGTGAAGCTCCTGAAAAATGTCCTGTATGCGGAGCTGGTAAAGATAAATTCACAATGATGGCAGAAGGTCAGAAAAACTATGCTGATGAACACAGAATTGGTGTAGCAAAAGATGTCGATCCTGAAATTCTTGAAGGTTTGAGAGCAAACTTCATGGGTGAATGCACAGAGGTCGGTATGTATATTGCAATGGCAAGACAGGCTGACAGAGAAGGTTATCCTGAAATTGCAGAAGCATTCAAAAGATATGCTTTTGAAGAAGCTGACCATGCTTCAAGATTTGCAGAACTTCTTGGTGAAGTTGTTACAAATTCAACTAAGAGAAATCTTGAATTACGTGCAGAAGCAGAATTCGGCGCTTGCGACGGTAAGATGAAAATCGCTAAACGTGCTAAAGAATTAGGTCTTGATGCTGTTCACGATACAGTTCACGAAATGGCAAAAGATGAAGCACGCCACGGACGCGGGTTCGACGGTCTGTTAGCAAGATACTTCGCATAGCGCACATGTAGACAAATAATTTACGGGATTGAGATGAAGTTGTTAAAAATCTCAATTCCGTTTTCTGTTAAGATTGCTTCCGGATGAAATTGTACCCCGTAAATCTTTTTGCCTTTAATTTCCACTGCCATAGGAATATTATCTTTTGTGCTGGCGGTGATAATAATGTCGTCTGTTGTATTTGATACCATAAGCGAATGGTATCTGGCGGCGCTGAACCCTTGTTTTAATCCTTTAAATAAACAGAAATCATCATTAAAGAATATCTGTGAATTTTTACCATGGAACGGCTCGGGTGCTTTTATTATCCCGGCTCCGAAATATTTGCAGATACATTGCATACCGAGGCATACACCGAGTATAGGGCATTTGTCTTTATAAAAATCTATTACATCCATTGTAACCACAGAGTTATCGGGATTACCCCACCCGGGAGATAGAATAATACGCTCAAAATTAAGTGATTTAATTTCATCAAGTGCCAGCTCATCATTTTTTATGACAATTGGTTCTATGCCTAACATTTTGATATATTGAACGATATTATAAGTAAAGGAATCATAGTTATCAATTATGAGCATAATTCCACCTCAACCATTTTTCTTACGGAGTTGAAACAAAATATTTTTTCTGCTTTTTCTAAATCTGAGGGGTACAAAACTTTTTCCTTAATTTTTCCCTGCTCTAAGAGCTTTGCTCTGAAAGTTCCAGCAAGCAGTCCGCATTCAACAGGAGGAGTGTACAATTCTCCGTTGATTTGTACAGCAATGTTTGTAAAAGTTCCTTCCGTTATCTCGCCGCGCTCATTTATACCGATAATATCAAAAACATCATCAGGAGCAGATTCCCTTATTGTTGTCTTGTGATATAAAAACGGATTGGCTGAATTTGCCTTGCGGCCTAGCCTGATTTTATTGGAAATTATTGGCAGAAAAGTTTTTTCCTGTATTTCGAAACTTCCGTCCCTGTTAAGAAGCACTCTTTTTGTACCTTTTATATTTTTAATGCTGCTGTTCCATTTGAAATTCAGAGCGGCTGCGGATTTTTTCATCCGTTGAATATGGTTTTCCCAATCGTCTGTTCCTGTTTCAATCAGCTGGAAATCTGTTTGCAGAAATTTTGTTTTTGTTAAAGTTTCTTCCCACTCGTCCTCAGCGTTTGAATCCCAAACAACAGCGCCTCCGGCATGGTATGTATATTTATGATTATTCCCGTATAAAATCCTGATTGGAACTGAAAATTCACAAATATCAGGTGATAAGTATCCTATTGCACCGCAATAAAGATTTCTATCAAATGGTTCTAATTCATCAATTACTTTCATTGTCGAAACCTTAGGCGCGCCGGTAATTGAACCGCAAGGAAATATCGCTTTAAAAATATCAAACAGGCTGATGCGGTCTTCAAGAATTGCAGAAACTTCTGATGTCATTTGATAAACAGTAGGGTGTTCTTCTATTTCGAAAAGTTTATTAACTTTTACTGTGCCGGTTTTGGCAATACGACCGAGGTCATTTCTTAAAAGATCGACAATCATGATATTTTCGGCGCGATTTTTTATATCATTGTATAAAAAATCGCGCCTCTCCTCATCTTTCCCGTCATCAAGTTTCGGGGCTGTTCCTTTCATCGGCTTTGTTGTAATTTTTCTGCCTTCAAGCCTGAAAAATAGTTCCGGAGAGAAGGATAGAAATGTTGTGTACTTATTTTTTATAAATGTATTATATGGTGTTTTTTGTTTATCAAGAAGTGCTTTAAAAAGTTCAATTCCGTCCAGATTTGTGAGAACTTCCGACGGGTAGGTGTAGTTAACTTCGTAAGTAACACCTTCTGAAATATATTGTTTTATTTTTTCTATTGCATTGATGTACTGTTCTTTTGTTATTTTAGGACGGATTATTGTGCCAAGTTGTTTTGATTTTGCCGGAGTATACTTTTCGTATTTGTCAAAAACTTCAAAATATAACTTTTTAAAGTCATATGTTATGTATCCCAGAAGAAAATATTTTTTTCGCAGTTTGTCAATTTCGTTGAGAGCTTCTTGTAAATTCTCTTCTGCTTCAATAATACGAACAGGTTTTTCAAAACATTTATCAGAGTAGATTTGCATGATTTAATTATAGTACAACAAGCTGACAGTTCCATCATTGTGTGCGCTCTTGTTGTAAAAAAAATGGCGGCATTGACGAGAATCATGCCACCGCTGAGTCGTAATACTGAAATTTTTACTTTTTTTAAACTTACTGTTCTTTGAAATCTCTAATTTTTACTTTTGGCACAACAGACATTCCAGGTATAATAGCGTATTCTTCAGGATTAATTTTTTCTGTGAATACAATCTTAACCGGAATTCTTTGTACAATTTTAACAAAAGACCCTACAGCATTTTCCGGCGGGAACAAACTAGCTTTTGCACCGGAGCTTCTTTGAATACTGTCAATCTTTCCTTTGAAAACTTTGTCAGGATAAGTATCAATTTTGATATCAACATCCATGCCTTTTTTCATATGAGTAAGCTGTGTTTCTTTGTAATTAGCTACAACCCATACGTCATGCGGAACTACAACAAAAAGCGGGCTTCCCGGCTGTACCATCATGCCGACTTCAACTTTTTTATTGGAAACAGTTCCATCAATAGGCGCTTTAATATCAGTATACTCAAGAGCCAGTTCTGCCGCACGTTTTTGTGCCTTCAAAACATTCAAGTCGGCATCTGCAACTTTTGCACTTTTAGACGGATCTTTTGAAAATATTGACTGTTCTGCAGTTGTCTGTTTTGCCTGAACACTTTCCAGATTTGTTCTCGCTCTGTCTAAAGTTTGTTTTGATACCGCTCCTGCCTGATAAAGATTTTCATATCTTTCTAAATCTTTCTGTGCAAGTGCGATTTCAGAATTTGCTGCATTTAAGTTCGCATGCGCATTCTGTTGGTTTAACAAAGCTTTTTCATAAGCAGCTGTTGCCTGATCGAGTTTGACCTGATAATCAATTTTATCAATAACAGCTACTACCTGTCCGGCTTTGACAGGCTGATTATCTTTTACAAGAACTTTAACAATCTGTCCTGAAACCTTCGGCGATACTGAAACTGTTGTTGTTTCAACATAAGCGTCATCAGTAGACTGGTATCCAAGTGCATCATATATAAAATATCCTGCAGCGAGAGCGCCTATGATTGCTAATGATGTAAATATATAACGTTTCTTAACAGGCAGTTTTTTTGTATTTTCTTCTTCTATTTTATTCTCTTCACTCATTTCTTTCACCCTTAAATCTGTATTTCTAATGTTTCATCTAGAATTTTTCTCAATTCTTTAAGTAAATCTCCAACTTTTGCAACATCGCTGTTATTAATTCTTTCTTTTACGAATTCATAATGAGGACGTATACGTTCTAAGACATCTGTGACTTTTTCTTTTCCGGCTTCGGTAATTTCAACAATTTTTACCGGCCTGTTGTTTTTTATAGATAGTTTTCTTTTAACAAATCCTTTTTTCTCAAGTGTATCGAGCAATTTGCCAGTGTTAGCTCTATCTTTTAAAATCAGCTTGGCTAAATCTCTCTGGCATAATTCAGGACTGCTTAGCAAAACATCTAATACAGAATATTCTTCACAGGTTATTCCTGCATTAAATTTTTCAAAAACCTGTGAACCTAAAAGCTTGCAATATTTTGCAGTTAATTCTATTTGGTAGAATATTGTTTCTGTAAAGTGGTTTTGCAAAATGTAAATCCCCTATATGAAGTATGTTTATTTTACAACATGTTGCAAATGCAACATAGTTATGTTATCATTCTTATTAGAAAAAATCAAGTACTTGGAGAAAAAAGATGAGGAAAATTTTATCACTGGCATTGTTAATATCACTTGGTATGGGAAATATAGGTACAGTTATAGCTGCAGAAAAGACTCCTGTTTTGAATGCAGGTGCAGAGGAAGTTAAAGTAGACGGCACAAAACCTGAAACAAAGAAGAAAAAAGAAACTAAAATAAAACCAACCAAAAATAAATATGATTATATAAATATGTCCTGGTGGGGTCAGTTTAATGACGATAATTTAAATGCTTATATTATAAAAGCCATGGATAAAAATCAGGATTTAAAGATGGCAACCTTAACAATTGATGAATATTATCAAAATGTTATTGCCCAGCGTGCCGGTGAGCTTCCGACTGTATCAGCAGGATTTCTTCCGGGATACGGCAAGTTCATCGGGCCTTCAGCCGGCGGGTTTGGATTGCCTATAATTGCAAACTATGAGCTTGATATCTGGGGAAAAAACCATAATAAGACAACTTCGGTCAGAAAACTCTATGAAGCTTCTATTCTGGATGAGCAGGCTGCGTATATCGCAATTGCTTCTGCTGTAGGAAGTACATATATAAATATTGTAAAGCTTGATGCAATGATTGATTTGCAGGAAGATATTGTTAAGCTGAGAAAAGAGATTTTTGAGATTATGTCTGTAAGCAATGCTGAAGGGCTGGTTTCAACTTCAGATTTAGTAAAAGCTAATAAATCCTACATCTCAGGTGTTGCTGATTTGACAGATTTGAAGAAGGAAAGGACTAAACTTCTTCACCAGCTTGCAGTACTTACAGGCGACAGCCCTAATAATATTGAAGAATATGCAAGAACTGATTACAGAGAGCTGGCTTTTACGGGCAATATTCCTGAGTACGTAAGTTCTGAGGTAATAATGAAGCGTCCGGACTATTTAAAAGCAGAAAAGATGCTTGAAAAGGCCGGCATTGATGTCAGAATTGCAAGAAAAGAAATGCTTCCGCAGCTTAGTCTGGGCGGCGGGGTAATCTTTAATTCCAAATACTTTGAAAGCCTATTCACTACTTCCAACATGATTTGGGGGCTTGGCGGAAGTGTAATTCAACCGTTCTTTATGGGCGGAAAGCTTAAGGCAAATCTGAAAGCTAAAAAGATTGCTTACGAAAGAAGCGTTAAGAATTATGAAAAAGTAAATCTTACTTCTATGCAGGAAGTTAACGACTCTCTGGTTTCTGTAAATATGGACAGGGAAAAACTTTCCAAGCAGAAAAAAATACAGGAGCTTGAACAAAAAGATTTTCAGCTTTCAAAGGATAAGTTCGCTCAGGGTGTTATCGCAAAACTTGATTTGAACCAGATGGAAGAAAATCTGCTGACGGTTAATAAGCTGGTTTATTCTAGTGAATTTGACTGCATGATAGATTATATCAGCTTCTACAAAGCAATCGCAGCGCAGAGTATATAATATAATACTTGCAAAATCGCTTAAAAACTACTATGATAAAAGCATAATGGAACAGTATGTAATAACCTTTGATGAGATAAGAGCGCTTTTAGCAGAGCAGCAGTATTCAGACGATGATATAACAGAGCTTGAAAAAGCTTTTGAGTTTGCAAGAAAACTTCATTCCGGACAGTATAGGGTTTCAGAGGAGCCTTATATTATCCATCCAATGGAAGTCGTAAAGATTTTGATCGGCTTGAGAGCAGATAAACACACTCTAATGGCCGGCTTTTTGCACGATATATTAGAAGATACAGAAACAAAACCTGAAGAGATAAAAGAACTTTTTGGAGAAGATGTTTTGAACCTTGTTCAGGGCGTGACAAAACTAGGCAAACTACAGTTCAAATCTACTGAGGAACGTCAGGCAGAAAACTTTAGAAGAATGCTTATTGCAATGGCAAGCGATGTCAGAATTATTCTTCTTAAGCTTGCGGATAGACTTCACAATATGCGTACGCTTAATTATATGACACCTGTTAAGCAGCAAAGAATTGCTCAGGAAACTCTTGATATTTTTGCGCCGCTTGCAAATCGTTTAGGGGTCGGTAAAATAAAAGCAGAGCTTGAAGATTTGTCGCTCAAATATCTTCATCCGGATAAGTATTATGAAATTGCTCAGCTTGTTTCGCAGAAAAAAGCTGAACGAGAAATGACTGTAAAACTGCTGATAGATAAGATTTCTAAAGATGTTAAAGCCAGCGGAATTAATGCTCAGATTACAGGCCGTGCAAAACATTATTACAGTATTTATAACAAAATGAAACGACTCAATGTCGCATTTCACGATTTGTATGATATCACAGCAGTCCGTGTTATTGTTGATACAGAAAAAGAGTGTTATGAAGTTCTTGGTCTTATTCACTCACAGTTCAAACCTATTCCGGGACGTTTTAAAGATTATATTGCAATGCCTAAGGGCAACATGTATCAATCTTTGCATACCTCTGTAATCGGGCCGCGCCAAAAACCGCTGGAAGTGCAGATTAGAACCTGGGAAATGCATGAAATTGCTGAATATGGTATTGCTGCACACTGGAGATATAAAGAAAAAGGCTCCAGAAAAGCTGATTCGGCCAGTGATATTAAATTCTCATGGATGCGTAAACTTGTTGAATACAACAAAGAAACGAAAAATGCCGAAGATTTTGTTAATTCAGTAAAACTCGATTTATTTTCAGATCAGGTATTTGCGTTCACACCGGGGGGTGATGTAATTGACCTTCCGCAGGGTGCTACTCCGATTGATTTTGCATATCGTATTCACTCTGATGTAGGGCATAAAACTGTCGGTGCTTTGATAAACGGACGTATTGCACAACTTGATACCAAGCTTAAAAACGGCGACATTGTTGAAATTATGACTTCAAAAGTCTCAGCACCCCGTCTGGATTGGCTGAACTTTGTTGTGACAAAGCAGGCTGCCTCAAGGATACGTCAGTGGTACAAGAAAAATAAACGTGAAGACCATATTGAAATTGGTAAGGCAAACCTTGAACACGAACTCACAAAAACTGTTTTTGACGAATATGTTAAGAATGGAGAGTTTGATAAAGTTGCAAAACAAATGAACTATGTAAGTGGTGACGACCTGTTCGCAGCTCTTGGTTACGGCGAAACTACCGTAAATAAGATTATTAATCGCCTGCGAAAACCTCCAAAACAGGAAGGACCTGCTAATCATAAACCTAGAAAAGCTTCTGAAAAAGATATTGTCGGGCTGGAAGGGCTTCTTTATTCTTTTGCGAGATGCTGCTCTCCAATTCCGGGTGAACCTATTGTAGGTGTTGTAACACGCTCAAAAGGGGTTACGGTGCACAGACTGGACTGCAAAACGCTTGAAAATATTCCGGTTGAGCGTTTGATTGATATCCACTGGTCTGGTAATAATATCAACAAAACATACAGCACGACGATTCGCATCGAAACAGCTGAGAAAATGGGGCTCTTGAAAGATATTATAGGTGTTGTTTCGGATAACAACACAAATATCAACTCTGCAAATGTTAAATCAAAAGGCAAGGTTGGTATTATTGAACTTGGAATAGAACTTGATAATATTTATACTTTGCGTAAGGTTATGACAGCATTACAATCTATGCCGGATGTATTTAGTGTAAAAAGAATTCAAACATCATACAGTCATGCTCCGCAGCAGTTTACTAAGAAAAATAATAAACCCCAGAAGAAACGCAAAAAAACTTCAAGTTAAGGCTTTTTAGTGCGTTGTTTTACAGCCGCTTTTGCTTCGCATTCCTGCATAATTCTATGTAAGTTGTTTAAATCATATTGAGGCGGTAAATCTTCTGTCAACGGTAGAAAGTATTCAATTTCATAGCTTTCTGAGAATGCGGTTGGCTTCTTAGCACGCTGGAATAAAAATGCATCGCCTCTGTATTTGTTGAATAGCTCCAGCAGAGGTTTGTTTCCTGGCTCTGAAAGTGGAGAAACAACATCAACAAGCGGTTTGTATTTTTTATCAATGTTTTTATTGTTTAAAATCTTAAACAGCTTGTCATCCAAATCTTTATACGCATTAACGTTTTTACCCATAATCATAAGCTCAAAAGGTCTTTCTTCTCCGGGAAGCTTAAATAAGAAGTGAATTGCAGGATAGTTAACTTCTGTAAAGTCAAACATATCAGTTCTTACTTCTCTTTTTTCTTTAAGTTTCATGCTAGCCCACTTATCTTCTTGAATACGTTGTAATTGTTCAAGAAAATCAATGGAAGCATAATCATACTGGGATTTTTTAGAATTGCTTAATTTTTGTGTTACTTTAGGGCGTTTGTTTTCGATTTCAATAAGTTCAATTTTGCCCTTCTTTATTGGTTCAATAAATCTTGAAAGAACTTTTTCTACTGATTTTTTTGAACCGTCGCGCATTACGATTTTTGCGCCGTTGAGATCTGTCATAAAATCTAAAATTTCAGCTCTGCAGTTCCACTGTCTTGTAGCACTCTTTTCCCTGATAGACTCGGGAGTTTTAGCTCTGTCAGAAATTTTATAAATAGGATTTTGTGGTTTAAATTGGGTAACCTGTAAATCTCCGAATAATTCATTGAGAAATTTTTGAATTTTAGGCTGCATTGTTTCGGTTATTGCATACACTTCTCTTGCAGCTTTCAATGAAACTCCGTCTTTTCTGGAGGTTAACATTTTAGCTGTGGCACCGAAGGATACAGTATCCTTTAACAATGGCGCAGCCATTGTTAAACCAAAGCTAGATGTTCTGCGCTGCTGCTTTTGCTCTGTAAACGGGGACATTAATCTAAGTCCCATAATTTGCGGGATATTCATGCGTTATTACCTTCTTTTACTACAAAACTATTAAAACCGCTCAATATTTAAAATTGCGCAACTGTAAACATTTGTAAATTAGACAAGTGCCGGATTTGCTATTGATTCTTCAATTCTATTCTCATAACCTGTAAATTCACAAATCTGTCCCGCCCATTCTCTCATAATTTCGTCTTCTTCAAGTGTATAAGGAATAGGTTTTCCGATTTTTACAGTAATATGTTTTTCGAACAGTTTTTTGGCATATCCATCAAAGCCGCAAATAGCGACAGGAACTATATCAGCCTTAAATTTTTTCGCAAACATAATAAAACCTTTGTGTACATGGCTTATAACCGGCTCTTTAATAATTTTGCCCTGCGGGAAAATACCCAGTGACCACGAGGTATTAAAAACGGATTTTACTGTTTTAAATGTTGCGATTTCCGGTTTTTCTCTATTGACTGCAAATCCTCCCAGCGTATGTACAAGAAAGCGCAGTAATTTATTGTCATCATGGAATAATTCCTGTTTTGCCATATAAGCAATGGTTTTCCATGCTGCCAGAGCAATTAGCGGAGGGTCAATATAAGAAACATGGTTGCCTGCATATATAACATTTGATTTCTTGGGCACATTTTCTCGTCCTTCAATCTTAATATTATACATGAGTTTAGTCACCGGATATACTACAGTACCCAGAAACCACATATAATAAAACGTTCTGAACCAGTTATAATCTTTTTCTGTTCTTCTATTGTAATTCTTATCCGCTTTCATCATTTCCTTCCAGCTATACTTAAATTAAATCTTTTTCATGAACATACTTTATCTTTTTCTACATACTTAAATCCGGTAAGGTCTTCTATTGATTTTTCCCACTTATCAACCATACCGGTAACATCGTCTGTGTAAGGTATGATTTTTCCTATTCTTACTATGATTTTTCCTGTAAAAGGAATTCTTTTAACTTCTTGAGTACCGGTAATTCCAATCGGCAGGATTCCGCACTTTGTACTTTTAGCCAGTGAAGCAAATCCCTTTGTTATGTGGCTGAATTCTCCGGCTTCCTGTCTTGTTCCCTGTGGAAAGATGCCGAGTACCCATCCTGTTTCCTTAAGATTTTTTACTGTTTTAATAGTAGAAACACCGAGTTTTTCGCGGTCTACTGCAAATGCCCCGAGCCAGTCAAGCCACCAGCGCATAAACGGGTTTTCAAAAAGTTCTTTTTTAGCCATGTATGCAACGCCTCTGTTCATTACACCGCAAACTAGGGGAGGATCCAGTGTGGATAAGTGGTTGGCTGCAACAATAAAATTGTTATCAGAAGGTATATTTTCTTTTCCGTAAATTTCTAATCTATAGACAAGTTTAAATCTTATCATATAGAATACATGTGTTACGAGAAACTGAAACATTCTGCGCCAGGCATTATAAAACTTGGCATCTCTTAATGAATATTTATTACCGTTAGTCTTTTTATCATTTGACATATAAAACACCCCTTGTCATGTAGTATTATACTATAAATAACGGTAATAAAATAGTATAGTTAGACAGTTTTATTCTTCTTCTGAAGCTTCTCTGTATTCTTCGTCTGCCTCAGCTTCAAGCCGTTCAATTTCTTTTTCTTCTTCGCTTTTCTCTTTTTCTTCTGCAAGTAAATCTTTTATTGATTTCTTATGTTTTTTTGCATTAAGAACAGATGCAACATTAGTCATTGCAAGCGAATTGAGCGTAGCTCTAAGGAGCGCGCTTCTATCTACAAAATCCTGATTGTAGAAGTTATTTCCTTCTTCTTCACCTTCTGCCGGCGGCAGATACATAGCTTCAGAGCCGTATTTATCCTGACTCATTTTTGCAGCAGTACCAGAAGGGTCACCGCTTTTGAAATTAAATGCCCCGCCGATTCCATAGAAACCCGCTGATCTGTTATCTACCACTTGTTAGACCTCATGTTAAGGATATTTTTATTCTTACATTGTAAATATCCTCATAGCATAATATAACCTCTAAAAGTATTATTTGCTAGTTCGTAACAAAATTGTTACATTGTGAAATGGCGACTCCTGTTTCAATAAACTCTAACCCTTTTATAATCTGATAATCATCACCAGGAATATCGGTATTAACTTCATCACCGAGTACAAAATATGTAGAGCCTGAGCCTGACATTACTGCATTTGGAATGCATTGTTTAATCTTTTGCAATTCTTTGTAGTCATCAAAAACAGCATATTCTAAATCGTTGTACAAATATTTTGAAAAATCGTCATTTTTATCTATCGCATCCAGCATTTTTTCTGCCATATTATTCCGAGGTTTAATCGTTTTATTTGAGTACTTAGTATAAGCTTCTCTTGCCGAAATCCCTAGATTTTTAGGTTTAATAAGCGTAAGTTTCGATTTTAGAGGCTTGAGTTTTTGTATAACTTCTCCTCTGGAAGTTGCCAGAATACACCCGCCTTCAAGGCATACATTAAGATCTGAACCGAGAGTTTCACAAAGTGCGTGAAGTTTTTTTCTATCCAGCGGGCGTCTGAATAATTCATTAAGTCCGAAAATAGTTCCTGCCGCATCTGTGCTTCCTCCTGCAAGTCCGGCAGCAATCGGAATTCTTTTGTCTATATAAATTTCTGTGCCAAAGCCTGTGAGTCCGGTTTCTCTGTAAAATAAATCTGCTGCTTTATAAACAAGATTTTTTTCGTTATATGGAATTTCCTGACTATTACCGGAAAGCAGGATTTTTTCGGTATCTTTGCTGATTTTAATCTCAAGTGTATCATACAGGCTTATAGTCTGCATAACACTTTTTATATTATGAAACCCGTCCTCTCGTTTATTAATTATTTCCAGTAGAAGGTTAATCTTTGCCGGACAATTAATTTTTATGCTATTCATAGGTAAATTATAGCATGAATTAGTTTTTATTTAATTTCTTCAATGATTGTAAAATCTCGTTGTATACTTCAATTTCGGATTGGCTGGAAAGATAGATATCCTGTAAAAGCTCCTTACGAATACCGGGTATTGACTTGTTATTACTAACCCCAAAATCTTCTAAGCATAAGTTCAATTCTTCAATAATTCTAAATAAATTGTTGATTTGGGGAAACTGCTTACCATTTTCAATATTGCCCAGATTTTTCTCTGACATCTCTAATTTTTCAGAAAGCTCCGCCTGACTAAGTTTTGCATTTTTTCTGGCATTTCTGATAATATTACCTATAAATTTTTTGTCATCATATATCTTCATTATTTCCTCTTTTTTTAAAATACCTAATATATAATGACCTTTTAATCCAACATGTGTCATATTTAATGGATAACCAGAAGCATGTTGCATATTTTTAATTTGTTTATTATAATGTAATACATGTTTCCGAATTAAATCAAAAGGTGAACTATGTAATGAGTAATAAAACAATTTTATTTATAAGTACGCATCTCATAAATAAAGCTATAATTAGCGAGTATTGTAAAATGTCAGGGATGAGAAATTTTGACTGTATTCTGGTAATTGATAACACTAAATTGCAGTTTCCTGTTTTAAAAGATTCACCTATTACTTATCTCAATTTCTATGGAAAAAATGTAAAGTGTTTTCTATTTGACAGGAAGTTAAATGAAAACTTGGGTTTGCCTATGCTTGCTGCTCATATTGATGAACCCGAATTTGAAGATGTAATGTGGGCTAACGCAGACTATCGTTTTATGTATGTAAGAAAGTTTTTTCCAAACTATAATTATTACTGGCAGTTTGATTATGACATTTTCTGCAATGGAAAGACCTATCAACCTTTTTTGAAAAAATATAATAAGCGAAAGGATGATTTAGTAATCTGTAATTTTCGAAAAGAAAGTCATACATCCGGCTGGAGCTGGCTAAATGGAATTGACTGGCTTTATAAAGACTGGCAGCTATATGGTTCTTTTTTCCCAATATGCCGTATGAGCGGGAGGGCTATAGATTTTTTATATAAAAAACGTTTGCAGTATATGAGTATTTATCAACAAAAATTTTCTACTGAAAATAGATGGCCATTATGTGAATTGTTTGTTCCTACAGAGCTGGCTAATAATGAGTTTTTTTGTTCTACAATTTCAGAAAATACAATACATTTATCGCCTTATAATCTCAATGAAGAGAGGCTGTTTGAGAGGCCTGATAAGAAATTATACCATCCGGTAAAATCTAACAATGATCCAAATGCTCTATACTATCCAAATATAAAAAAATATAGTATATGGCAAAAGATATTTTCTGTAAGTAATATTTATAAAAACCTAAAGAAATATAAGCGAATATATCTTATGTTTTTTAAGATAAATATTACTTGTGATAAGTCTCATTTTTAAGAATTTTGAAAGCTCTATAAATTTGTTCGACAAGCAGAAGTCTTGCAAATTGATGCAGGAAAGTCATCTTTGACATGCTGAGTTTAAAATCTGCACGGTTAGAAACTGTACGGGCAATTCCGCAGGAAGAGCCGATTATGAAAACAAGTTCTCCAGTGCCGTTGATTGTAATTTCATTTATTTTTGTGGCAAAATCCTCTGATGATAATTGTTTTCCGTCAATTTCAAGCGTAATTACGTACGAATCATTTTTAATAAGTGATAAAATCTTATCACCCTCCTGCATAAGTGCTTTTTCAATAAGGTTTTCATCCTTAATTTCGACCGGCTGAAGCTCAACAATTTCAACAGAAGCATAAGGTGTAAGACGTTTCATAAACTCGTCAATGCCGTCTTTCAAAAACTTTTCTTTGATTTTTCCGAGCGCAATTATCTTGATTTTCATTTTTTTATAACCTTTGGACGGAGTGCATTCTATGTCATTATTTCGCCATATAGACACTTGTAGAAGGGAACGCAAATTCAATTCCCTCTTCCCTGTATCTTTGAATTATTTTTCTTATAACAGAACTTTTTACCTGAACATAATCTGCCCACGAGGTTCTGGAAGTTTCGCAAACCAATCTTACAACAATTGAGCTCGGTGCCATGTTTTCAATAAAAGCATGAACTCCATCCTCAATGTCGTCATTAGTGTCTGCAATTTCTCTAAGTATTTCACAGGCTCTGTCAAGCTTTTCGTTAGAAGTTCCGTACTCAACATCTACTGAAATATCTATTCTTCTTCTATGAGCTTGAGAAACATTTGTGATTTCTTCGTTCGCAAGCTGGTTGTTAGGAACATTAACAATAAAACCTTCCAGTGTTCTGATTGTTGTAGAACGCAGGTTAATATTTTCAACAGTACCTTCGTAGCCGTTAAACTTTATGTATTCACCAATTTTGTAAACTCTGTCCGCAAGAAGTCCTACAGACCCGAATACGTTTCCTATTGCTTCTTTAGCAGCAAAACCGACTGCTAAACCTGTAATTCCAAAACCTGCAATAAGTGATGTTACATTATATCCAAAACTTTGTAAAAATCCTGCAAGCAGAAGGAAGATGATGATTGCTTTTAATATCTTAGACAGAACCGGCAGGAGGTTTAAAAGCGGAGAGTCCGAGTTTTTTAACCGTAATTTTTTTTCTACTCTGGAACTGAAAACATCAATCAGAGTGGAAGTCCCCCATATCAAAATTATATTGACGATAACACCAATGATGAATTTGGCATGTGTTCCAAAAAATTTTGCAATCGGCTCAAAAACTATATCAATCATATTAGTTAACCTCTCCGTTTCCTTAGTTCTTTCAGTTCATCTTGAAATGGAGAAATTGATGTCAATTTATCCATAATTGCCGGCATGTGTTCAACAACAAAGTCGATTTCCTTCTCTGTAGTGAATCTTGACAGACTGAATCTTATTGAACCATGAAGAGCTGTAAATGGTATTCCCATTGCTCTTAATACATGGCTTGGTTCAAGCGAACCTGATGTGCAGGCACTTCCAGAACTTGCGCAGACTCCAATATCGCTCAAATGCAGAAGAATTAACTCTCCTTCTACATACTCAAAACCAATATTTGAAGTATTAGGCACCCTGTTTTTTGTTGAAGTATTAAGTCTCGCGTTGAAAACATTTTTAAGAATACCTTCTTCAAGCCTGTCCCTCAAACGCTTAACTTCGGTTAACTCAAATTGAAGAGCATCCTGAGCAAGTTCTGCAGCTTTACCCAGAGCGACTATATAAGGAACATTTTCTGTACCTGCTCTCAGACCTCTTTCCTGATGACCGCCGTTAATAAGCGGTGTAAGTCTTACATCAGGTTTCACGTATAATGCGCCTACACCCTTCGGTGCATGAAATTTGTGGCCTGAAATCCCGAGCAGGTCAATGTTTGTATCCTTAACATTAATAGGAAGTTTTCCTCCTGCCTGAACAGCATCTACAAAAAATCTTGTCTCAGGAGAGTGAGATTTTATGTAATCGCCAATTTCTTCTACCGGATAAATTACTCCGGTTTCGTTGTTTGCATACATTATAGAAACAAGTGCGGTATCTTTTCTGAGCTTTGATTTGAACTCCTCAATATTAAGTTCGCCTTGGGAGTTTACTCCGATGTAGTCAACTTCGTAACCCTGTTTCTCAAATTCTTTGTATGTATTTAAAACAGCAGGATGTTCAACACTTGTTGTAATAATATGGCGTTTTTCCCTGTTACAGTTTAGTACGCCTTTGATAGCTGTACTTGCAGATTCTGAACCGCAAGATGTAAAGTATATGTCTTTCTCATTTTTTGCGCCGAGAAAATCTCTTACTTTAACCCTTGCCTCGCGGATTGCTGCAGCAGGTTTCCTGGCAAAATCATACATGCTTGAAGGATTGGCATAATCCTGTTCCAAGAATGGAAGCATCTCTTCCAAAACTTTTTCATCTACTTTTGTGGTTGCATTATTATCTAAATAAATCATTTTAACCCCTTAGGCGGAGCACATTCCGCCTTTCTATACCTGTTCTACTTCTAAGCTGCTGTCGACTTTATCTTTGAGTACTGATTCAACGAAAGCTTTTAATGTCATTGTTGCATTCTTGCACCCGCTGCACATTCCTGTAAGTTTTACTTTAACCTTGTTTCCTTCAACATCAATTAACTCAATATCTCCGCCGTCTTTTTGCAGCTGCGGTGAAATTTGCTGGTCAATAACTCTGCCTATTTTCAAAATCTTTTGTGCAGCAGTCATTACAGGTGCCTGACCTTCTTTTCTTAAATAAGTTTCAATAATATCTTTTATAACACCTTTGCATCTTCCGCAGGCTCCGCCGGCTTTGGTGTAATTTGTAACTTCTTCCACAGTTTTAAGGCCATTTACTTTAATTGCTTCCCAAATCTGATTTTCTGTTACATTGAAGCAGGTGCAAACGATTTTATCACCGTTTTGGGATAAACCTGCTTCTTTTTCTATTTCTTCTTTACCGTAATACTTTTTGAGTGCATCTTCCAGCGCTTCCTGTCCCATAACAGAACAATGCATTTTTTCTTGCGGAAGCCCGCCCAATTCGTCAGCAATGTCTTTATTAGTAATTTTTTTAGCTTCTTCAAGAGTTTTTCCAATAATCATTTCTGTCAAAATGCTTGAAGAGGCAACAGCTGAACCGCAGCCGAAAGTCTGAAATTTTGCATCTTTTATAACGCTGCCGTCTAATTTTATATATAGTTTTAAAGAGTCGCCGCAGGCAAGCGAGCCTGCTTCGCCGATTAAATCTGCATTATCAATTTTACCGACATTTCTTGGATGTCTGTAATGTTCAAGTACCTTTTCTGAATATTCCCACATTTATATCACCTCGTATCTGGTTGGATTTTCCCTATAATATTTTATTACAAATAGGAGCAAAAGTATATAAGATTACTATTCTATGAAAAATCAAAAATGTCTGAACACTTAATGTCTAAAACATCTACAATTGCAAATAACTTTTTTAAACTTATTCTTTTATGCCCGCGTTCGACATCAGCAATATATTCTCTTGATAAATTGACGGCATCAGCTAGTGCATTTTGAGAAAGCCCTTTTTGCTCTCGGTATTTTTTTATATTCATTCCTAAAAGTTTAAGTCTTGACATGTAATCTATTTTGGACTAAATTGTCTAATATGTCTGTAAGCTATTTGTCGGGAATGCAAAAAAGGAGAAATTATGAAAAAAGAATATAGGAAAGAACTATTTGAATTAACGTCTTGTGCTAATGATAATTTTTTAGAGTTGATAGCTATATTAGAAATACTGGGTGATATTGAACAGTTTGATAATATAAATTGCAGTGTTATCTCTCTTACACAAAGTTTGACTAAAAAAGTGTTTAAACAAATGAATGATTGTAAAAAACTACTAAATTTAATATAGGAGAGTATATGCATATTAAAAAATTAAAACAAGCAGATAAAATTCACGATAACATAATGGGTAATTTGTTTACCATAAAAGCTTTGCTAACAATCTTAGAAGAAAGAAATAAGGAAAATTATCCAGAAAATTATCTTTTTTCGATTGCACTGCGCACTGAAAAAACGGCAATGCGAAGGGTTAATAAAAGTTCAATATTATTAATGGAGATTATAAAGCAAATGAAGACAAGTTTTGAAAAGAATTAACTAATTTTCCAGCCTTTTTTGTTCCTGTCTTAAAAATTCGCAGTCAGCTTCCAGCCTTTTGTCTTCCATTGCGTCAATAAGTTCTTCAACGTTTTTAATCTGCCCGAGTTCAAATCCGACTTCGGCAAGAAGCACACAGTCGTTGCAGAGTCTGTAGTTTTGTCCGTAATGAACAGAGCCTGCAAGAGGTTTTGTATCTCCGCATGCTGCGCAGGTAAAAAATTCATTCTCGCAATCCGGATTTTCTTCTATATCATCAAGCCGCATCTGTTCAACAACCGCTTGCATTTCTTTTACAACTTCTTCTCTATTTTTCATCTAGCAGCCCTTTCCTTGAGAATTGTTCTATAATACTATCCTTCGCAGAGTGCCTTCATCTCCTTAACGGCCTGTTCCAAACCTACAAAGATTGAGCGGGCAATAATTGAATGCCCTATATTTAGCTCTACAAGGTTAGGAATTTCGTGCATTCTATGTACGTTCTGGTAATTCAAACCGTGTCCTGCATTTACTTTTAGCCCGAAATTCTGTGCAAATATCGCAGCTCCTTTCAGGTCTTTAAAAGCTTTTTCTTCCTCAAGTGTGCCGTAAGCTTCGGAATATCTTCCTGTATGAAGCTCTATAAACGGTGCACCTGTTTTTGATACTGCATTTATCTGCTGGATGTCAGGGTCGATAAAGAAACTTACTTCTATATTTTTTGCAAGTAAAGGTTTTACAAATTCAATTGCCCTATCAAGCTGTCCTTCAACATCCAAACCGCCTTCTGTAGTTAATTCCTGCCTTTTTTCCGGCACAAGACAAACTGCGTGTGGTCTTATACGCAGCGCAATTTCCTGCATTTCATCTGTCATTGCCATTTCTAAATTCAGACGTGTTCTTGGAAGCATTCTTATTGCCTCTACATCAGCATCTTTGATATGTCGTCTGTCCTCTCTCAGGTGCGTTGTAATTGAAGCTACGCCACATTCTTTGCAAATTCTTGCTGCTGTCAGTACATCCGGTTCAATTCCGCCCCTTGCGTTTCTTAATGTCGCTATATGATCTATGTTTACACCTAATAACATTTTTTCAAAATCCTCATCCTGTTTAGTTTTAATAACGCCGTATAAGTCGGCAGTATTGTAATATTATTATCTGCTGTTTTTCCAATATATTCAACAGCTTTTTCAATATCATTAATAATTTTAATTTTTTCAACTCCTGCATACTTAAGTCTTAACGCCATATCATTGGCTCTTATGCCGGATACTACAATCTCGTTTTTGTTATTATTTATAACTTCAAATTCTGCATCCCAGAGCCACGAAACATCGCGCCCGTCAGCATAATTATCATTTATTATTATCAGCAGATTGGAGTCTTTATCAACTGTTTTAAGAACCTCGTTAGCTCCGATAGGGTTTTTGATAAGCTGAATCAGTGTCTTTTTTCCATCCAACACCTTTACTTCACTTCGTCCAAAGGCAACCTTAAAGCTTGATAAATGTTTATTGATATCTTTAATTTCTAATTCTTTGCAGAGTGCAATTGCTGCAAGTGCGTTGTAGGCATTAAATAATCCTACAAGAGGTATTGTAAAGCTTTCATTTTCTATTTGTATGACCGAATATTCTCTATGAATAGTAACATCAGCTTTATATTTCGGCTCAGGACGTCTAAAACCGCAGCTGCAGTAATAATGCCCCTGCTGTGCAAAAAATTTTTTCTCATATTCTAGAGGTTTTCCGCAAGGGCAGTTAAAAGCTTCTTCTACATCAGATTTACCTTTCAGGCTCTCGTCTGCATAATAAACATTTTCTATGCCGTAATAAATTTTGTTACGCCCTTCAAATGATGCCACAAGCGGGTCATCTGCATTGAGTAAAAGTTTTAACTCTCTTTTTTTATTAATTCCTTCCTGGATTAGTCTTTTGGTTGTTGCAAGTTCACCGTATCTGTCAAGCTGGTCACGGAAAAGGTTTGTAACTATTAAATAATCAGCATCAAATTTTTCATAAATCTTAGACAAATATGCTTCATCTGATTCTATCACTGAAAAATCAGCGCCTTTTGAGGGATTTAAAGAAACTGCAACAGCATTTACAACACCTGTAAGCATGTTAGCACCCATTGCATTATTGATAACGGATTTTCCGCTTTCTTTTATTAGATGGGTAATAAGTCCTGAGGTTGTTGTTTTACCATTTGTACCTGTGACATTAATTTTTGTGCTGATGTAAGGGTTGCATTGTTTGAGAAAATCAGGGCAGAGTTTCAAAACATATCTGCCTATAATGGAGGTTCCCGCAGACAGCCGGGTAAGCTGTAATGCCCTGTAGGCTGTTTTTGCGGCCAGAAGTGAAAAATAAAATCTTAAACTACCCACCAGAATATAATCCTCCAAGTGTATTTTCTTTTATAACATTATAAAATATAATCTTATAATAATACAAATATGGACATAAAAGTATGATTTTTACCTTATTTACAGCTATAGTTTTTATTGCAGAAGTAATAATTGCATTTACTATAATATTTCATTTGATAAAACTTGATAAATATTTTATCGAGGCATCGGAATTTATTGCCGCAGCAAAGCCCAAAATAAAGGATATTTCCGGGCTTGCAAAAGGTATTTCAGAACAAATGGCAGAGTTAGTTCCTATTTGGATTGACAATTTAAAAGACCTGCGCAATAAGATAATACTTGCGAAACTCGAGAGTCTAATGTCAGCATTTTTATTTTGGAGTATTAATATAAAAGTCATGAGGAAATTTAAGCAATCAAAATTCTTAAAAGCAGCCTTCAAGGGTTTATCCCTTCTCCAAAATGTGGTATAATGGATGGGCACAGAATACATAAATAAGAAAGAGGTACATTATGAGTAAAGATAAATCTTCATTCGGCTTTGGAATGGGGCTCTTAGCCGGCGTAGTCGGCGGTATTATCGCAGGTATACTTTATGCACCGCGTCCCGGTTCTGAAATGCGAGAAAAGGTTAAAGAAACTGTATGCGATCTTGCTGAAAAGCACTCTCCAGCTGTAAATGAAGCTAAAAAACAGGCTATGGAATCAATTGACCTGTTGAAATATAAACTTGAAAGACAGTACAAAAAGTTTTCTAATATGCTTAAATCAAAAAAAATGAGAAAAGCTAAGGAACTTGAAGAAGTATCTGATTACGATTTTTAGGGGAAAATAAATGGAAACAGCACAATTATATCAAAGTTTAACTTTTCTGGCTTACGCAACGGGTGTTATTGTAATCCTCGTGGGCGCAATGCTTATAAAGGTTTTGTTTGATTTATCAAAACTTGCAAATAATGTTGACGAAACAGCAACGATTATTAAAACTGAGCTAGTACCTACTTTGAAAAATATTAATAAGTCCGTAGAAATCGTAAGCGGAATTATTATCAAGGCAGATGAAGGCGTAAATAAGGTAAAAGAGGCTATAAAAAATTCGCCGCTTCACCTTTTATCAAAACTGTCAACGGTAACAGGAACAGTTGCAAAGGGATTTTTCAGCGGGCTGTGTTCAGCTTTCAAAATTTTTGCAAAAAAGAAGTAAATCACTTAACCAATATGAAAAATATTAAAAGAAGTTAAACTACAAATGAAGGAGAAAATAATATGTCAGTAACAAAATTTTTAACAGGCTTTGCAGTAGGCGCTGCAATCGGGGCTATCGCAGGTATTCTTCTTGCACCTAAATCTGGTGCTGAAACTAGAGAAATGATTGGTGATATGGCTTCTGATGTAGCAAGAAAAACAGATGAAACAGTTAAGGATCTTCAAAGAAAAGCCGATAATATAGTTTCAGATGTTCAGGAAAAAAGCGAAGAAATTATGGAAAAAATTCAAGATATGTTAAACAAACAAAAAGAAGGTCTTGAAGGTTAATCCATTAAAAATCTTACTAAAAAGAGGAGAGCTTGCGTTAGTTCTCCTCTTTTTTATTAACATTTGCCGCAATTTGAACAGCCGGCGCAGTATCTTTTCATAAAACAATACTGACATTCATTTTTGAAATATTTTTCCTCGTCTGTTTGATTAAATAGTCCTATTTGAGAATATTGCGCAGGTAAATCCAGTTTGAATACCTGTTCTCTGCTGCTGGTATAATTTATATCCAGCAGGAAAGCTGTTTTTGCCTGATCCTTTTTATTTGTGAATACTGTTTTCTTGCCGTCTTTTATGAAAACATTTCCGGTTTCAAAAAATGAGAAAGTGGTATCTGTTGCTTTGCACTCATCAGACAGTAATTTAACCCATTCAAAGAAGAGCGGTTTCTTGCTTCCGTAGTTTTCACCTCCAGCCCAGACGTTTTCAATTTGTCCGCTCTGTAGAAATTTCATGATGGAAAGTTTGCCTATTAACGGTTCAGCCATAATACCTTTGTGTTTGAAAGGAAGTTCAAGTAAAATAGGCAATCGCTCATTCGCACGTTTTTGATTTTCACAGGTAATATTAAGCCAAACATTTTCCCATCCGCCGTTCCAATCATCCGGAAGACATTTTTCAATTCTGTCTGCGCGTTTTGTTACCAGAATAAATATAACATCAGAACGTTTTTTTATTATTTTCCAGACTTCTTCACGCCAGCAGTCAGCTTCTTTTAGGAAAAAGTCGGAAGTCATGCATACTCTTATGTATTCGCCGCTTTTAATTTTATAATTGCCGTTTCTATCTTTATGAAGCGGGTAATCAAAATTATTTTTGACTTTGTAAATTTCTGCACCATCTTTTCCCCTTAGTGAGTCAAGATAATACATATAACAATTTTCACATCCCTCGCTGATTCTTTTACAGCCGTGCCATGGGTTCCAGATATCTCGCATAATTATAATTTATCATAAAATAAAAAAGACCCGCATTTCTGCAGGTCTTTTAAAATTGCTCCAGGCCAGACTTGAACTGGCACCGAGGGAGAACCCCGATTGGATTTTAAGTCCAACGCGTCTACCGATTCCGCCACTGGAGCGTACAATATTAAGTTTTCATCTTACTCCCGCGGAATCGGTAGACTGCGTCTACCTCCCCTCTCCTCAAACGATACTCAATCGTTCTCGTCGGCAGAGTGCCACTGGAGCGTATAAATATTCAGCTGTCAACACGACAATAATAATATAAACATTATTATAAGTCAAACCCGCTAAACCTATATTTGAAATTAGTATTAGCAGAGTTTGTAAATATTTTCTAAAATAAGCTCTTTAGCCCCAATAATATCAGCAGGCAGCCGGCGGTAATCTCAAGCCATTTTGTCGGAAATTTTTTGAGTTTTCCGCCCAGACCAAAGCCGAGAAGAGAATTTATAAATGTTACAACTCCAATCAAAATGGCAGGTTTAAGTATTCTATTTCCGAAAAGTGATAATGAAATCCCGGCTGAAAAAGCATCAATACTGGTTGCAATTCCGACAAGTAAAAGGCATTTGAGGTCAATGCAAAGCTGTTTTTCTTTCTCTTTTTCAAAAGCTTCTTTTATAAATTTGACCCCAAGATATGTAAATATTGCAAAAACAATAAATCCGGCATATGGTTCAATAAAAGATTTTACGAATCCCGTAAGATAATAACCAATAACCGGCATGAGTCCCTGAAACAAACCAGTACACGCTGCAAGCCGTATTGCATTTTTAAAACGATTTTCAGTAAAAGCCAGACCGTATGAAAAAGATACAACACAGGCATCAATTGATAAAGCTATAGCAAGTAAAATTATTGAAATATAAGACATTATGTCATCCATCTGGTATTTTTACAATTAAGGTGGACTTATAGGTATAAAGTTTATCTTGTAGTTTAATGATTGTCCACCGTCCATTGGTCTACGTGCGTAGCACTAGAACACATCTGTTTTGATAGGGTTTTTAAACTTAGTAATACTGCCCTGGAACAGAAGTTTAACAGTACCGACAGGCCCGTTTCTGTGTTTTGCAATGATAATTTCTGCTTCACCTTTATTTGCTGCTTTTTCAGCCTGCTCTTCTTCGTCGTTTGCGTTTTTGTAGTACTCATCACGGTAAATAAACATTACAATGTCTGCGTCTTGTTCAATGGAACCTGATTCTCTCAAATCTGAAAGCATCGGACGTTTATCAGTTCTGCTCTCTACTGCACGTGATAACTGAGAAAGTGAAATAATTGGAACATTAAGTTCTTTTGCTAAGATTTTTAAACCTCTTGATATGCTGGAAATCTGCTGCATACGGTCTTCTCTGCCGGTACCTTCAATTAATTGCAGGTAGTCAATTACAATTAAACCAAGATTTTTTTCTGCCATTGCAAGACGGCGGCACTTTGCTCTGATATCTGTGATTGTACATCCTGCGGTGTCATCAATATAAATAGGAGCTTCTGAGAAACTGCTCATTGCAACTGCAAGCTTTTCCCAGTCTTTTGCCTGCATGTTTCCTGTCTTAAGTCTTTGTGTATCAACCTCTGCTTCTGAACACAAAAGACGCTGTACAAGCTGTTTCTTTGACATTTCTAATGAGAATATTGCGACAGGAGTATTTGCACGAAGTGCAACATTTTGAGCAATGTTCAATGCAAATGCTGTTTTACCCATTGCAGGACGGGCCGCAAGAATAATCAAGTCAGAACGCTGCAATCCGTTCATCATTGTATCAAGGTCATAAAAACTAGTCGGAACACCTGTAAGCTTACCTTTGTTATTGTACCGTTCTTCAATTTCTGCGTAAGTGTCATATACTAAATCTTTTATCGGAGCGAGTGACTTTGATGCTTTTTGAGATGCTATATCAAAGATTAATTTTTCTGCAAGTTCAAGAGATTCTTCTATAGGGTTAAGGTCATAACCGGAGGATACGATTTCAGAACCTGCATTAATGAGTGAACGCTTAATTGCTTTTTCCTGAACGATTTTAGAATAATATTCGACGTTTGATGTGGTAATTGTTTTGTAGCTAAGATCGTTAATAAAAGCTCTGCCGCCGACGAGTTCAAGTTTCTGGTTAATGTTTAAGACATCGGAAACAGATACGATATCAATTTTGTCTTCTCCGTTGTAGAGCTGGAGCATGGCTTCATAAACATATCTATGTGCAGGTTTGTAAAACGACTCTGGTCTTAGATGCTCAACAACTTTGTTCATACAGGAAGGGCTTACAAGAATTGCGCCTAGAATTGCTTCCTCTGCGTCAATGTTTTGAGGCATAAGCTGTGATAAATCGTCTGTCTGCTGTTTCTTTTTATTAGTAAATGATGTTGTCATAAAAATCCATCCCCTTAATAAAAGAGTAGCAGTAACTAAGAGCATGTTCAATATATTTTTACAAATCTTGATAATAAATAGCTGTTTATGCTTTCTCTATCTCCCTAACTTTATTTTCGACATTTTGCGCCCAAAAGCGGTTATTACTGCTGTTATTACGGGTATCACTTACAGGACAGTACTTTGCATTTATCTGGTAGAGAGTTTTTAGGGAAACTCCCGATAAACCGGAATTTTTAACATAGCGGTTTGCCAGCATTGAAGCTGTATAATCTATACATTCAGATACATTGTTAAATCTTCTCCAGCCTCGTGAACTGCTGATAGAAGTCACATTAAATCTTTTTCTCGCAAGAGAGGATGTTCCTCCTGATTCGGAAATTGCAATTCCTGCAAGAACAGCTGCACTAATGCCGTACTTATTCTGAGCATCAATAAATGCCTGTCCTTGCTCTGATAATACGCCTTTACCTTTTAGATATTTATTTAAATCCTCTGCACTCCCGCTGTAAGGCTTGGTTATATCTCTTGAGTAATTACCGTATATTTCTCTCATTTGTTCATCACTCATCTGTGTCCAGTGTAAATTTTTAGCACTGCTGTGTGATATTTTAGGGTTTTGTTTAGGCTCCGCTTTAGAAATTTTTGGTGCGGGTTTATTTTCTGCGACAACTGCTTTGGGTGGTATAGCCTCCGGTGCAGCAAGATTTACTATTAATTTTGTACCAACTTTTACGTTATTAACGTCGTTAATATTGTTAAGGCAGGCAATTTGTCCGATTCTTTCATTTATCGAACGTGCATCATGCGGCAAGCCTTCTTTGCGCAAAGCATTTTTTGCGATTGCGTATAAAGAATCTCCGCGTTTTATTTCATGCAAATCAGCTTCTTCTGTTTTAAAATCTTTTTTGAGTTTTTCCGGATCATACTTGCTTCGGATGTTTTGAATTGCTGCGTTATATGCTTTTGCTGGCGTATTACCATCAGCTGCAACTTCAACATTATAATTCTTCTCTATAAGTTTTGATTTTAATTTATCTATTTCGTTTGCATCAAGTATTTTATTGCCGTTGTCTATGCTTTCAAAGAAGTTACCAATATCCTCGCCAAGTTTTTTCTTGATATTATCAATATGTTCACCGGTATTGATATTAACTGTTCCACCATTTTGTAATTTGACATTAAGTCCAGACATCGTTCAGTATCCTTTCGTTAATAATAAAATCTCTTTCTGTTTGATATAACGGCATATTTTTTTCAAACTTTAGAGATATATATGATTTTGTAATGAAAATTTACAAAAAAGAAATCCTACATCGTATAGATGAGATTTGTTAACTTAGTCTAAAGAAAATAAAAAATATGCCGATAAAAATAATATGGAAAACCTCAGTGGTTTTTCATACCTCCTCCCCAAGTCTGGTAGCCGTTCTCAAATGAAACGGCTTTTTTTTGTGGCGTTGCCCGGTGTGAAGTCCGAATTCAGCGGCGTTGAGCCGGTGAACTGAGGACGTAACTTTACGATGGCGACGTAGAAATCTTTGATTTCACAGGAGCAAGATGCTACGTACGTAGACCAATTGTAAAACTTACACCAGCGCTGATTCTACTTCTCTTGCATATTTGTTAACGTTTCGTGCCCAAAGAGAGTTTAAATCCTTCTTATCTGTCGGATCTGAGCTCGGGCAGTATTTAGCATTAATCTGATATAACTTAGTCAGAGAGCGCCCCTTGTTATTAACATAGCCGTTTTTTAAGAAACGAGCCATGTCGTCAATACACTCTGCCACGCTGCCATATGTCTTAAATGTTGTGGAGCCGGGTATTCTAACTCCGCCGACATTCTTCTTGTTTTTTGCATGAGAGCTTGTCCCTTGTGCTGATTCGTTCATTGCAATTCCAATTAGCGCAGATGCGCTAATGCCGTACTTATTCTGAGCATCAATAAATGCCTGCCCTTGACCGCTTAAAACGCCTTTGCCTTCAAGATATTTGTTTAAATCGGCTGCTGTGCCTTTATAAGGTGTAGTGATATCTCTTGTGTAATCACCATAAACCTGACGCATTTCTGAGTCTGTCATTTCTGTCCAATGCTTAGCTTTCAGCGATGCAAGCGAAGTAGTTCTTGTGCTTGATAAGCTTGAAGGCTGATATGTTGCAGGTGTTGTTTTTGTTTTTGTGGCCTTTGAAGTTTTTGTTTTTGTACTGGAGAATGTGAAATTATAATCAGAAGTTTCAATTGATGGTACTGTTACTGAATTATTTGAACTCTTTACAAAAACATCACTAAATGCTGGCGGACTGGAATAGGCAGGGGGCTGCCACTTATCTGTAGGAAAGAGTTTGTTCATATCTATATTGAAACTCGGCGCCGGCATTGCAAAATTAGGCATTAAAGGGCTGAAGCCAATACCGGACATTACATTTGGAACCAAAAATAAACTTGTATTGTTCGGGAAAGGAGATATACAGCTTGTATAAGGCATGAAGAAAGGATTAAAACAGGAGTTAAACTGGAAAAATCCGCCCCAGCCGCCCATACAACCGCCAAAAAACGGATTGTTGCTAAACATTCCGTGCATAAAGCCATGTGTGAAATTGTTCCAGAAATTATGTGCGCTCATAAAAATATCCTTAATTATATAAAGTCTTCAAACTTGTAAAAATTGCGTAAAATTGTAAGAAAATGTTACATTTATGTTATAATGAAATAGCAACTTAAGAGGGAGAACTATGAATAAAAATCAATCAATCGGGATGTACGTAATTTTAGGAATTATGGTTCTGGCATTTATTTCAATGCTGTTTTCTGGACCTACTTCCAGCACAGAAGAGCTGTCATATACTGCTTTTCTGCAAAAAGTTGAAAATAAAGAAATTAAAAGCGTAGATATGGGTAAAGATGCTCTTATTGCACTGCCTGTGAAACAGCCTGAAGCTAAGAAAACAAATTCTAATCCTTTATACGGAGAAGTAAGGCCACCAAAACTGCAGTACAAAGTTGTACTTCCTGAAAATTCTGATGTTCTTTCAAAACTTGAGCAGAATGATGTTGAAATCAGCGCCAAAAGAGCTAATGAATCGAACTCCGCATTTGGCATGGGTTCATCTTTAATAACAATTCTGCTGGTTTTAGGTTTCATAATGCTTATTATAAAATCGATTCAGGCAGGCGGTGCTCAGGCAATGTCTTTCGGCAAAAGCCGTGCCAAGATGCTTATGGACAGCAAAGTTAAGACAACATTTGCTGATGTTGCGGGTATCGATGAAGAAAGAAAAGAACTTGAGGAAATTGTAGATTTTCTTAAGCATTCAGATAAATATGTTAAACTCGGGGCAAAAATACCTAAAGGTGTACTTTTAGTAGGTTCTCCCGGTACAGGTAAAACCTTGATGGCAAAAGCTGTTGCAGGTGAAGCAGGGGTTCCGTTCTTCTCAATAAGCGGTTCTGACTTCGTAGAAATGTTTGTCGGTGTTGGTGCTTCGCGTGTAAGAGATTTGTTTGAACAGGCTAAAAAACACCAGCCATGTATCGTATTTATTGATGAGATTGATGCTGTAGGGCGTCAAAGAGGAGCCGGTTTAGGTGGCGGCCATGACGAAAGAGAACAGACTCTTAACCAGCTGCTTGTTGAAATGGACGGGTTTGATGAAAATACTAATATAATAATCCTTGCTGCAACAAACAGGCCTGATATTCTGGATAACGCTTTATTGCGTCCGGGCAGATTTGACAGACAAATTGTTATCAATAAACCTGATGTACTTGGAAGAGAACAGATTTTGAATGTTCATGCCAAGAATAAGCCGCTTTCTAAAGAAGTTGATTTGAAAACACTTGCAAAGCGTACACCGGGCTTTACCGGCGCTGATTTGCAAAACCTGCTGAATGAAGCTGCACTTCTTGCTGCAAGACATGATAAATCAGAAATTGAAATGCCTGATTTAGAGGAAGCTATTGATAAGGTTATGGCAGGCCCTGAAAAGAAAAGCAGAATTATATCAGATGAAGAAAAGGAAAATACTGCTTATCATGAAGTCGGGCATGCTCTTCTTGCAAAACTTCTTAAAAATTGCGACCCGCTTCATAAAGTTTCAATAATTCCAAGAGGTATGGCACTGGGGATTACGCTCACTCTTCCTGAAAAAGACCATTTGACTATGCGCAAAAATCAACTTCTTGACAGAATCGCAATGATTTTAGGCGGAAGAGTTGCTGAGGAGCTTATTTACGGTAAGGACAATGTGACAACAGGTGCTTCAAATGATTTGGAAAAAGTTTCCAATCTTGCAAGAAGTATGGTTACAACTTATGGTATGAGTGAGAAAATGGGTAATCTTGCTTACGGCAAAGATCAGGAACATGTATTTATGGGTAGAAATTTCGGAAATACAAGAGATTTCTCTGAGGAAATTGCTGCTGATATTGATAAAGAGGTTAAGAAGATTGTTGATAAACAGTATGATTATGCAATGCAGCTGCTGAGCGAAAATAGAGATATGCTTGAGCATATTGCTAAAAATCTTCTGGAGAAAGAAACTCTGGATGAGAAGGAGTTTGAAGATTTAATGAATGAAGTAAAGAATAAGCGTGAGGGAGAGTTTAATGGATAGAGATGAACTTATTTTCAGCGAATACAGATTGTATTCTGAGCAGAAAGAAAACTTTATTGAGAGAAATTTCAAGACTAACCGTTTTTACATGGCCTCTGTATTTGTGCTTATTGTCGCTTTAATTTACACAGGTAATGTGATTTTCTTAAACAAAATCTCCGCAACGCTTGTATTTGCTCTTCTGGGAGTTTCAGTGAGTGCACTCTGGTGGATGAATGTTGATTCTTACAATACGCTTATCAAGGTGAAATATGCAAATGTACTGGAGAAAATAGAAGAGAAGCTTCCTGTAAAACCTTTCACTGATGAATATAAGGGAATTGATGATTTCCGCAGTAATAAGATTTTTATGTTCTCTGATATTCAGAAACTTATTGCTGTTGTAACAGCTTTGTTCTTTTTTGCTGTTTGTGTAAGCGAACTGACTCCATTAGTGATGAATTTGTTTAATAAAGTTCTGGTCATTGTATCCAGATTGAAGGGCGGTATTTAAATGGCCCGTAAACAGGAATATGGAATGGCTTTGAACTGGAATTATGTAATAATTTCAGTAGTAGTTTTCGTAGTTCTTACTGTTCTGGTATTATATATGCCGAATTTGCGTGAGTTTGATGCAAATGTTCTTCATTCAATCCGGCTTGCGCTATCGCCTTATCCTGCTTATATTCCGCAATTTATTTCAAGTTTCGGGAGAGATTATCATATGCTCTGGCCTCAAATCGCTGCGGGAAGCGTTCTTGTATCAGAAAAAAGATATATGAAAGCTTTTTTGCTGATATTTTTTACTCAGGCGAGTTTTGTAATAACTGATTTTATTAAAAATTTTGTATGCAGAGAAAGACCGTGTGTTTATCCGGGGTTTAGTTTTCCATCCGGTCATTCTTCAACTACAATGTGCTTTTACGGGATATTAATATATCTGGTTTTACATTATGCAAAATCTGATTTTTGGAGATATTTCCTGACCGCTCTGTTTGGAGTTTGGATTTTCATGGTTGGAATATCAAGACTCTGGTTAGGCGTTCATTTCCCTGTGGATGTAATTGCAGGAATGTTTCTAGGATTTATGCTGGTTAACTTATATATAATTGTTTCAAAGTCTCTTAGCAAATAGTTTTGAGCATATATCTGGTACATTTTTTAGACTCGTGCGAATGATAGGCAATTTCCCAGCATTCTTCGGTAACTTTTTTATATGCTTCTTTGTCTTCCAGATAACTTTCAATTTTAAAAATTAAATCTGAAAAATCTTCATAGAACGGCATATGCCCTTCAAAGAGCACCAGCTCTTCTCTATAGTCGCTAATCATTAAGCGTTTGCAGGCTGCTGCCTGAAATGTGCGGTAGTTAAGAGAAGAAATCCCCTGTGCATTTATATTAAACAATATTTTAGAATTGTTTATAGCTTTTGCCATATCCTGTTCATTATCAATAAAACCTCTGTAGCAAAGGTCGATAAGCTCCGGATATTGAGCTCTTTCGCGGGCGTCGCGGTAATGTCTGTCTATTGCATACCATGCAACATTAAGGTGCGGCAGTTTTGTTATTAGTTCTTCAAAAAAACTGAGTCTATAATCAGTATCAAGTCTGCCCGCAAACATAATATCAAATTCCGGTTCAATGCCAAAATCCTGATAGACATCGAAATTAACAAAATGAGGAAGATAGTTTATGTTTTTGAAGTTTTCGTATCCGGTAAGTATTTTATCCCAGTAAAAAGTATAGTTGTCATCTGCTTCAAGATAAGGCAGATATTTTTCCCATTCAGGGCCGGATGTTTTACTTCTTAAATCATCGGAAAAATAGTTTATGGAAGGAACCTCAAGATTATTGTCGACTTTAATCTTTAAAGCGGAGTAATCATAGCCTGCTATGTATTCAAATTTTCGACGAAGAGTTTGTTTAAGATTTTTATCAAAGAGTTCATCATAGACAATTACATTGCAGTCATTTTGCCTGAATCCGTCAATGATACTGCTCATTGTAAGCCTGCCCCCGATACTTTCGGGAAGAATTGCTAAAATCTTTCTCTTTCTCATCTTAGTATTATTTTAACATTTTTGAGTAAGCTTTACAAGGTGAAATGCTTTATGTATACTAGAGTGGTGAAAAGTAAGCGTCTGTAGCTCAGTAGGATAGAGCGGAGGTTTCCTAAACCTTGTCTGCCGTGGGTTCGACTCCCTCCAGGCGCACCATAAAAATACCGTCATATGACGGTATTTTTATGGTCTTTTGATTAGGGTATTTGAAGAACCCGCACAAAGCGGAGCTTTGTCAGTGGGTTCGGCGCGAGTGAGCTGAGGGCGAAGTTCTGCCGGCAAAAGTCTGTGATATTATTGGTGGCAGACGTAGACCCGTTATGCGCGAACGAGCAAGACACTCCCTCCAGGCGCAAATTATTTAAAATATACCTGAACATCAGTTGTATGAAGTCGTTAAGAAGTCTAAGAATAATCTGTTACAAAAGATTCATAACAGAATTGTACATATCTTGAGCAGTCTTAAGGATTGAGTTATTTGTTTGTATCCTTCTTTCATCAGCCAGTTTCTCATAAATATCTGTTATTTCAGACCTTTTAAGTTTGTAGGCTGAAATGTGGTTTTTCAATATGTATCTTGCTTCATTTGAAGATGGATTAGTTATTTCTCCAATGCCTGTACTTATAATTTTATTAACTTTCATTTTTTCTCCTTAGTTCTTACAAGCGTACTATTAAAACGCAGTGTTTGCAAGTCTATATATTGCAAATGCTGCTAACCAGGCTATTGAACACTGCATAAGGACAACCATTACAGCATATCTTCTCCCGAGTTCACGCCGAACTGTTGCAATAGCTGCAACGCACGGTGTATATAGAAGGCAGAAAACCATAAATACAAATGCCGTAATCGGGGTAAACATTTCTGAGATATCATTCGAAAGCACACTTAGAGTGCTTACAACGCTTTCTTTGGCCATAAATCCTGTGATAAATGCGGTTGAAATTCTCCAGTCATTAAGTCCAAGAGGCTGGAATACAGGTGTTAATAAACTTCCAAGCATTGCAAGCAGGCTGTCTGCGGAATTTGTTACAAGATTCAGGCGCATATCAAATGTCTGCAAAAACCAGATAGCAATTGTTGCCCAGAAAATTATAGTAAAAGCCCGTGTTATAAAATCTTTTGCTTTTGTGTAAATAAGTCTGTATACATTGCCTGCATCAGGCATTCTATAGTTAGGAAGTTCCATTACAAAAGGTACTGCCTCACCCTTAAACACAAAATATTTTAGAATAAATGCCATAATAATACCAATAAACATCCCGATTAAATACATGCATAGGATTACAATAATCTGATTTTCTTTAAAAAATGCTGCTGTAAAAAGGGCGTAAATAGGTAATTTTGCTGAACAGCTCATAAACGGAGTAAGAAGGATTGTCATTTTTCTGTCGCGTTCAGACGGCAGAGTTCTGGATGCCATAATTGCAGGTACTGAACATCCAAAACCTATTATCATAGGTACAAAGCTTCTTCCGGATAAACCTGCTTTTCTTAAGATTTTATCCATAACAAAAGCGACTCTGGCCATGTAGCCGCTGTCTTCTAGAATAGACAGGAAAAAGAATAATACAACAATTACAGGCAGAAAGCTCATAACACTTCCAACTCCGGCAAATATACCATCAATTATCAGCGAGTGTACAACAGGGTTTAGGCCGTAAGCTGTAAGTGCAGAATCCGTAAAACTTGTGAGCTTATCAATACCGGCATTCATAATATTGGAAAGTGTACTCCCGATAGGGCCGAAAGTCAGGTAAAATATTATACCTAGAATAAATAGAAATGCAGGAATTGCAGTATATTTCCCTGTTAAGATTTTGTCTGCATTTACAGAAAGCTTATGACCGATTGATTCTTCCGGTTTAGACACAAATTCTGAGCAGAGTTTTTCAATAAAACCAAACCGCATATCTGCAAGCGCTTCTTCACTGTCCATACCAGTTTCTTCTTCTAATTCTTTAACGATATGATTACAGGTTTTTATTTCGTTTTCGTCAAGTCCGAGCGCTTGTACAATTATTGCATCTTTTTCTGCAAGTTTTGTTGCTGCAAAACGTACAGGAATTCTTGCAGAATTTGCGTGGTCTTCTATTAAGTGAATAATTGAGTGAATACATCTGTGAACTGCTTCTTCACAAAAATCCACTCTTTCAGGTAATTCACAGTACTTTGCAACATTAAGAGCATGTTCAATAAGTTCTTCAATACCCTGATTTTTTGCGGCAGAAATCGGGATTACAGGTACTCCAAGCTCTGCTTCCAAACCGTTTATATCTATGCTTCCTCCGCTTTCTGCAACTTCATCCATCATGTTTAAAGCAATTACCATAGGTATATTCAGTTCAAGAAGCTGCATTGTCAAAAATAAGTTTCTTTCAATATTTGCTGCATCAACAATATTTATTATTCCATCCGGTTTTTCGTGAAGTATAAAATCTCTTGTTACAATTTCTTCACTACTGTATGGAGAGAGTGAATAAATCCCAGGGAGATCTGTTATTGTTACATTTTGATTTCCTTTTAAAATTCCTTCTTTTTTGTCTACTGTTACTCCCGGAAAATTTCCTACATGCTGGTTAGAACCGGTAAGCTTGTTAAAAAGAGTTGTTTTGCCTGAATTCTGATTGCCTGCAAGTGCAAAGAGGAGTTTTGTTTTAGGGGGTGTATTTTTTTTACGTATTGTTTGTTCACCCTTTCTTGAATGGTCAATTTTTTTAAACTCTTTGTTTCTGCGCGGACAGTTATGAGCTTCGTGAATGTCTGCTATAATAATTTTTGAAGCCTCGGATTTTCGGATTGTAAGTTCATAACCTCTAACTCTTATTTCAAGCGGATCGCCCATAGGGGCAGTCTTGATGAGTTTAACTTCTACACCGGGGGTAAGTCCCATATTGAGAATATGACTTCTTAATGCTTTATCTTCACATTCAATTGAAACTATGTATCCTTCTTTGCCTGCTTCTAAACTGTCAAGATTGGTTCTGGTTTCTATCATTTTATCCTCTTAATTGCTCTAAGTGCATTCAATATGGCAATAAGCGCTACGCCTACATCTGCAAATACTGCTCCCCACATTGTGATAAATCCAAATCCGCCGAGGATTAAGAATAGTACTTTCACGCCTAATGCAAAAGCAATGTTTTCTTTAACAATATTCATTGTTCTTTTAGAAATTTTTATTGCAGTTACAACTTTGGACGGTTTATCATCCATTATTACAACATCTGCTGCTTCAATAGCCGCGTCAGAACCGAGGCCGCCCATTGCAATTCCTATGTCAGCTCTGGTCAAAACCGGCGCATCATTAATGCCGTCACCTGCAAATATAACACTTCCGCTTGAATTTGTAATTAGCTCTTCTAACTTATTTACCTTATCTTCCGGTAAAAGTTCTGCATAAACTTTGTCAAGCCCCAGTGTTTGCTGTACAGAAACAGCCGTTTTGTATGTGTCGCCGCTTAACATTTCTGTAGCAATACCCATTTTCTTTAAGTCAGAAACAGCCGAATGAGCGTCTTCTTTAATCTCATCGGAAATTACTATATATCCGGCAAACTCTCCGTCAATTGATACATAAACAACAGTACCGTCTTTGTTAACCGGTTTTGTGCCGACAAATCTGGCATTACCGGCAAGAATCTTTTTACCGTCAATCACAGCTTCAACGCCGCTGCCTGCAATCTCTCTTATGTTGTTTTGCGGAGGAATTTTTTTCCCGTATTCTTTTTTTATTGCAGCTGCAATAGGATGTGACGAAGCACTCTCTGCCAGCGCTGCGTATCTTAATAAATCTGGATTTTGGGAAACAATTTCAGTGACTTTGAAAACACCTTTTGTGAGTGTCCCTGTTTTATCAAATACTACAACAGAAGGTTTCGAAAGAGTTTCTATATAGCTGCTTCCTTTGATAAGTATTCCTTCTCTGGAAGCACCTCCGATACCTGCAAAAAAGCTTAGAGGAACTGAAATTACAAGTGCACACGGGCATGAAATTACAAGAAATGTTAACGCTCTCTGAAACCATGCGGTAAACCCTGTATGCATTATAAGAGGAGGCACAAAGGCAATTATAACAGCCATAACAACAACAGCAGGAGTATAGTATTTTGCAAACTTTGTAATAAAGTTTTCCGCCTTTGCTTTTTTCGATGATGCATGCTCAACAAGTTCCAGTATTCTGGAAACGGTCGATTCTCCAAATTCTTTTGTAACCTTGATTTGTAATACTCCGTCAAGATTAATACATCCGCTTATTACATTATCTTCTGATTTAACTCTGGCAGGAACAGATTCTCCTGTTAATGCAGAACAGTCGATAGAGGCTTCTCCTTCTATTACAACACCGTCAAGCGGAATTTTTTCTCCAGTTTTAACTGCAATAATATCCCCGATTTTAACGCTCTTTGGAGAAACTTTTTCTCCGTTAAGATTTGCATAGTCAGGTCTGATATCCATAAGCTCTGTAATTGAATGGCGTGATTTTTCAACTGCTCTGTGCTGAAAATATTCTCCTATCTGGTATAAAATCATTACCATAACAGCTTCCGGATACTCTTTGATACAAATTGCCCCAATTGTAGCAAGCCCCATTAAGAAGTTTTCATCAAAAATCTGCCCCTTAATAATATTTCTAAGTGCCTTAAAAAGAACATCCCCGCCTGCAAGCAGATAAGAAACAAGAAATAATGGTTTAAACCAGAAGCCGCAAGCAAATAAAATAAGTGCTGCTGCAATTCTCGGGATAACATAGCTGTTTTCATGGTGATGTTCGTGTTCGCACATATAATTACCTCTTTTTATATCTATATTATAGTTGAGCAACTATTCAACTGTCAAGTATCAGATAAACAATTCTTTACAATAGTTTGACATGTGAGCAAATATTCAACTATTATATGATTATGCAAAATGTTGATAATGATACAATATACGAGCTTTCAGATTTTTTTAAGATAATTGGAGATGTGACCAGAATAAAGCTGCTTATTGCGCTTGAGGCAAAAGAAATGTGTGTGGGAGAACTTGCAGCTGCGTTAAATATGACCAAATCTGCGGTATCACATCAACTTAAGGCTCTCAGAAGTGCCAAACTTGTTAGAACTGAAAAACGCGGTAAAAATGTTTTTTATGCATTAAGTGATGAGCATGTAAGAACGGTTTTAGAAATGGCGCTGGAGCATGTTAGTGAATAACTGATTTTGTAATATTGCCTGACAAGGGATTATATTTTTTTTGTGCAAGATTTATTATATGGTAGACTAAGGGTAGAGCTGTAATCCAGCCTTCTGTCCAATACATAAAAGGAGAGAGTCTATGAACAGAAATATTATCATTATTCTACTTATTTTTCTTGTACCGCTCGTGGCATACTTCGGGCTTTCACGCGACAAATTAACAACGCCGCCTTCGTTTGCTTCATCAGGGCCTGAGGTAATTAAGTTCGCTTCACCTATGTGCTATGAGTGTCAGGAATTGGAAAAAGTTTTTGAAGAAGTTTTTCCTAAATACAATAAAGACATTACATTGAAGCAGATTAACGTTACTCAAAAGGACAATGAAACAAAGACGCTGATTAAAACTTATGAAGTCAAGCTTGTTCCTACGACAGTGTTTAAGGATGCAAATGGTAAAACTTTAAGACGCATTGAAGGAACAATGCAGCCGCAGGTATTAGAAAATTATTTGAAAGAGTTAATAAATGGATAATTTAGTACAGATATTTTCATCCGGTTCAACAGGAATCGGGGTTTGGATGCTGATGTTTGCAGCATCCTTTGCCGGAGGGGTGCTTGCGTCGATTTCACCATGTTCGCTTGCCATGCTGCCGCTAATAATTGGTTATGTCGGCGGGTACTCGAAAGAAACCCCGCTTAGAACATTTATACAGCTATGCTGTTTTATATTTGGTACGGCAATAGTATTTTCTATTATCGGTATTATATGTGCAGTTACAGGAAGTGTTTTTGCATCTACGCTCGGCGGATATTTTACCTTGATTATGGCGTCATTGCTTCTTGTTATGGGACTTAAGCTTACGGATGTTTTAGAGTTTGATATGCCGGTTATAATTAAAGCTATGCCTGTAAATAACACCAACTCATTATTCCTTTATCCTGTGCTTCTGGGGATTGCATTTGCGCTTGCCGGTACTCCCTGCTCAACGCCTATTCTAGCGGGTATAATGGCGTTTGCTGCTATGGGAAAAAATTTGGCAGCAGCAGTTTTGATGTTATTTTTATTTGCTGTTGGTCAGGGATTAATATTAATTATTGCAGGACTATTTACTTCCGGTGTGAAAAACCTTAAGAATTTTGCCGGCATGTCTGCCGTATTACTGAAAGTAAGCGGAGTTTTGCTTATACTGGTTGCGTTGTACCTGTACTATAAAACGTTTGCACCTTTAATTTAAGAGTCTGCGTTCTATAATTTCAGCCGCTGTTTTAATACAGTTTTCGCAAGGGCGTTCATTATAATACTGTTCAGTTCGTTTAGAAGGAGCCGGTGTATCTGCTCCTTCCGGAAGTCCTAGAAGGTCACGGCATATAATAGATCCGCATTCGGATTTAAATTCGTTTCCTAAATCTTGAACAAGTGAATAGTGATTTCCTTTAATATCGTCATTATTAGGTGTAGTATATCCTTTCAAGAGGCCTGCAACCATAAACATAGAACTCACTGCTCCGCAAACTTCTCTCAGACGCCCCATGCCACCGCCAAAAGAGGAGGAGAGCTTTAGCGAGGTTTCTTTGTCAAAACCTATAATATCTGAAAAAGCCAGAAGAACTGACTGTGCACAGTTGTAACCATCCTTAAAATATTCACAAGCTTTCTTAGAATAAATTCCCATAAAAATATTTTAGCATAAATGAACATTTTAAATGTTACAATCGTTTATAAATATAGATTAGTATAACGACGGGATGAAGCCCGCCAGAATTGTATAAAAAAGGAGAGTAAATTATGTCAGATGAAATTAAAATTGAAGAAGAAAAAAATTGTAATTGTTTTTGCCATAGCAAAGGATTTAGAAAATTTTTAGTTGTAGCAGCGGGAACTTTTGTAGGTGTGTATTTAGCTTTAAGCTTATTTGCAGCAATACATAAACCTCCAATGCCTGTACCTATGCCTATGCCAGCACCTTGTCCTTGTCAGCAGATGATGTTCAGACCTGATTTCGGACCTCAGCATTTTTATAGGGGGCACAGAGGTGATTTCCATAAGAAAATGATGAAACATAGAATGGAAAACAATGCTCCTAGACCTGTTCAAGAAGCAGATGATTAATTCCAAAATAAGGAACCTTTTAACGGTTCCTTATTTTTTCCAGTATCCTTTTGAAAAATCCTGTCTTTTCTTCTGATTGCAGATATGCACATCCGGGGTCTATAAGGTATATTTTACCGTCTGGCGCCCTGCCGAATTGTTTTTGCTTTATTTCTGCGTGCGGGTCATCAGGCTCTGCGAAATCTTTTAGATAATCTCTCATTGAGTAGCCTTTTGACTTAATATACCGAATCAGTTTGACGATTTCAACATCTTCCAAATTATCCTGTCTGACTTTTTCTTCAAGGTAATAATAGAGGCGGTCGTTCGGGCTTATTTTTCCGCATTTTATTACAGGCAGGTCAAAATCTGCCGGTTTACGTCCATATGGAAAGTGTTCTCCTTCTGTGATTTTTAGCACGAGTCCATCCTCAGTTTCAAAAGCAAATGCAAAGGCGCCGAAGCCAATTAAAGCCTTTACAGCAGTACTGCCAATTTCTTTATTATATTTAAGAGCTTCGCTTATACGTCTTATTTCTTCCTCTGAATGTAAGTGAGTGTAGAACCGTTCTTTTGCAAATACATCTTTCGGATTTTCCATGTTTTTAAAAATTTTAAGAACAGGCAGAGGTGTTTTGTATATAATTGCCTTTAGTTTCCCCTTTTCATTTGTTATGACTTTGCTTATATAGCTGCTGATAAATTCATCTTGAGGAGGTGTTAAATTTCTATTACTCCTGAATTGTGGCGTTAGAGGGGCTTGTTTATAAATCGTTGGATTTTGTATTCTCATATTGATATAAATTCTGTAAATATAATTTTTGCTATTATTTGTGTTTAGGCTTGATATTTAAAAATGTTTATGCGAGAATAAATCTTGTCATTTATGGCAAGGTAGCTCCCGAGTGAGTGGAACGAACGTAGTATAGAATACGTGAGAGCAGCGCTCGAAGCAACTGAGCCGGATGAAAATTGAATAAGTGAATATATGGCAAGGTAGCTCAGTTGGTGAGAGCGCACGGCTCATACCCGTGAGGTCGAGAGTTCGAATCTCTCCCTTGCTAATAAAAAGGAGATAGATGAAAATCTATCTCCTTTTTATTTGATAAATTTTTATTAACAGTATTTACATAAAGAAATTTTATTGTATGCTTAATCAATAAAATAAATTGTTTTTTTAGTGTTAATTTAGTATTCTATGGAGGAAAAAATGAAAGAGTATAAATCAAAATTCACAAAGATGATATTTGAAACACTGTTGGGGCTGTGTGCGTCTTGGTTTGTTTATAATCTAGCAGGTAAGTTAACTCATAGTTTTTTGTTTGCAGTCATTGGTGCTGCAGCAGTTCTCGCGTTTTTCTTGATAAAAGTCTTTTACACAGATTTTATATCAATAATACTGACTGAGGATAAAAAAATGGTTGTTAAAAGATGCAATAAAGTAATTAATATTTTTGATATTGAACAATATTACTGGTCTGAATACCCAAAAGACTGCAAAACAAAAAATGAAGACGATCAGGATATTTATTACGTATGTAAAGAAACAGGAAAAGAAAATTATATTGATGCGTCAAATCTGAAAGGCGAAGATTACGAACAATTATTAGAAGATTTGGGGGCAAAAAATGAAAATAAACAGGTAATAAAGGTTGAAACGATTAAGAAATAGCAGGAAAGGAGAATAAGATTATGTTGCAGTATATTTTATTAGTAGGCGGTATTTGTTTAGCAGGCTTTTTGTATTCGGCATTTGCAATGCAAATCCACAATGGACATAAAAAGAAATATTTGGAAGAACATCCTGATGCATCAGTTATGATTATCAAGGACTGTCAATGGAATCCATTAGGATTTAACCATACTGTATCAGTTCTTACAATAAATGGAGAAGCTCCTGTTCAAACTGTTGAAGGTTGGGGAGAAAGAGCATACAATTTATTACCAGGTACTACCATTTTGGAATTACAATATGAGAAAGTAAGGCCCGGTATTATATATAAATCTGTAAGAACAACATATGATCCGCAAAAAATCGAAGTAAATGTCGAACCTAATAAAAGATATACAATCTCTTATGATAAAAACTCAGGGTTTGTTTTTACAGAAGTTACTAAGTAACTCATAATATTTTGCTTAAAGATTACACCAGTAAAATTTTTCAGTATGTTCAAAATAATTAAACATGCTAAAATATTGCTATGAAAAAGCTTGCAATTTTATATTCCGAATATTCGCCTGTTATTGATGCAATTATTTGTCAGCTGGAAGATATTGTTGAAGTTGACAGCTTCAGAAATCTGCCGGAAAACTATCAAATTTATGACCTTGTTGTTTCTGTTAATTATAGAGGTGAAGAAAATATTAAGCTGCTTAAGTGCCATCATTCTTTACTTCCTTCTTTCAATAGTGATGAACCGGTAAAGGATGCTTTTCTGGCCGGAGTTAAGGTTACAGGAATAACGGTTTATTTTACAAAACCGGAAAGAATTATTGCGCAGTACCCGCTTTTTATTCCTAATGATGCTCACTTTGAAGATATAGAAAAGCAGCTGTGTTATCTTGAGCAAGTTATTTATCCTATAGTAATAGAAAAATTACTAAAAAATGAAGCTTTTGACCTCAGAAATATTTCAAATTGCGGAGGGTGCAGAGGATGCAGTCATTAAACGTATTAATTATTGCTGATGAGAGTTCAAAAGCACTCAAAGCTGTACTTAAATCAAAATATCTTAATAAATTATTTACGAACTTTGAGGCTTCAGGTGCTGTTGACATCAGATTTAATACTTTTAAAGAACTGGCTCAAAAATGCAAATCTTTAAAAATTGACATTGTTATAGTCGAAGATGAAAAAATGATTTTGCAAGGGATTGCTGATGTTTTAAGAAAAAATTTCGTAAATTGTATAGCAATTAATGCTTTTTGGACACAACTTATTTTATCAAATGATTTTGTCCGTAAAATGGTTTTAAAATATGGTATTGATGTACCGGAAGTACTTAGTTATCCAGAAGAGTTTCCTGTAGTTGTTCGTGCAGATGGAATTTTGAGAATCGCAAATTCTGTTGAAGAAGTTATAAAAATAAGACAGGATATTTATGATTATTCTCCAGAAATAGCTAAGTCAATATTTTTGGAAAGATACATAAAAGGTGAAGAATTTTTGCTATATTCCTTTTTTGACGGCAAAAATCTTATAACTTTTTCGCCTCAAGGACTAGATACAAAAACTTATAATAACAAACTTGAATGTATGTTTGTCCAAGAAAACCCAAATTTTATAGGATATATAACATCAAGAGTCATGCTTTCTGATGAAAAACTTTATAATCTAGGCTTCAATCTTGATTTCCCGAGGCTTGATGACGATATAATTTTCGTCCTAATCTCGGCTATTTATCAAAAACTCAATGAATTAAGACTTTGACTCTGATTCCTTTTTAATTGCTTCTCTTGCTTTATTAAAGTCAAGCGTAGCACTGTCTTGTTTTTTTATATTGCCAGCTTCTATGGTTTTATCTTTTGATGTTTTTAAAAAGGCTTTTTCATCCACAGGAAGATTTTTTCGTGTTCTCAGGTTTAATTTTAAAATATTATAATTTAATATTATCCAATTTTTTAATCTTGTGAAAATTCCGTTTTCAGCAGATTTTTTAACATCTTTTTTATTCTTTGTCTTTTTGGGTGGTTTAGTAACTCCTGCGGTTTGTTTATTTTTTGCCTGGAGTTCTGCAATTATTTCTTCATAGTGCTTTTTCATATTGAGCAGGGCATAATTATATTTTTTTATTAATTTTTCTGTATTGTCTTTTTCAATATATTTAACTATTGTTTTCGTTTTGGGTTTAATTTCACTTTCAGGCTTAATTTCCTTTTTGACTTTTTCTTCTGCGTCTTTTATTTTAGATTCAGCATCTGTCACTCTTTTCAAGGCTGTTTCCAGCTCTTTTTTAATTTTTTTGTTTTTTGCTATTGTAATACCTGCAGCAGCTGTTGTAGCTAAAATTCCTGCACCGAGCAATATCTTTGCAGTGCTGCTCTGGCTTTGTTTTGTAGGGATAACAATTTCTTCTTCCGGCAAAAAGTCCGTTTCAGGTTTATTAATTTCAGACTGTCCGTAGCGTATAGGTGTGATTTGATTGATTTTCATAGATATTCCTGCATATTATCATCTGGCATTCAAACTAAAACTCCTGACAAAAATAATTTGCTATCAGGAGTTTTAATCTTAATTATTCTTTACAATTAACTCTCTAAAAGTTTGTCGGCAAGCGGAGATTCAACTTTGCCGTTCAGTGTTTTGGAAACTTTTTTAATATTTTGTGCCATTGTTTCCATTTCAGGTGTCCATACGAAGTTATCAAGTACATATTTTTCACCCTTTGAAAAGTCACCTTTCATTTGTACCTGAATAATTTCTTCAAGCATTTTTCTTGCAGTCGGAACCATTTTTTCTATATCTACATTTAAGATTCCTTCCGGTGAAATTTCCATGGCACCTTCTTTAATAAAATAGTAATTCTGCATTACCGAGCGTACTCTATGAGCCTGTGAGAGCGTTGGCTTAGAAGTCATCATGTTATCTGCTGCATATGTCACTATAATCTGCTTTCTCTGTTCAGGAGTATACATTCCGGCCTCGGTCAGAACATCAAGCATAGCAAGAGAAATCATATCCGCTTTGTTTTCCTCAATAATAGATTTGTATTTGCCTAAACCTTCTGTTCCGGATTTTGGTCCTAGAGAGTGTCCGTTTTCATGCCCTACTGTAAACCAGTGGTCTGCTTCATCGTTATAATATTGATGAAGTTCCGGATTAACAGTAGCAGCCAGTCTTTTTTTCATTTTTTCTCTTGCATCTTCTGAAGTAATCAATCGGATTTGTCTGTGATAAACATTTCTTCTGCCACCATCCAGTTCCTTAATAGAAAGCTTGTCATCATTCGGAAGATTTTCGGCTAAGGTTATACCCGCTCTAAATTCACCTACATCACCTGTTACAGCAACTAAATCAGCGTCAACCATTGTCTGTTTAGACTCCTTATCAGGAGAGATGTTCTGGATATAATCGTCTTTGAACGGCATATTATGCGCCATTAGCGGCAAGTAATTTTTTACTCCTAATATCGCATCTGTTCCTTTTTTGTTTATAATTCCTACACGACCGCCAAGAAAGTCTTTTGCCACTGGAATTATTCCGTTTTCATCCAGAAGAGCTTTCAATTCCGGATTTTCTACTACAGTTTCTGTCAACTCATCAGAGTAGTTTTCTCTTGTGATAGTAAATTCAAGCGGTGTATCCTGAAGCGTTGCCCACTTTTTATCAGCATAAGCATCAAGCATAGGATCAGCGGTTCTGAGAGCTTTTGCCTGCAGGATTAAAAATTCGTTGAAATCTGCGTTTGTTGAAGTTTCAGCAGCTTTTTCAAGCTCAGAGGCCATATATGCGAAATCATCTTTAAATTTATCAACATAATCAGTAGCCACAAGCTCGTTTCCAACTCTTTCTACAACAGAGCGCTGGTTAAGGATTTTTGCAACATCGTCAACTTTCCCGTCTTTAAGCATTTTTATAAGAATTGCGTGAAATTCGTCTTTCTCTAAATCCTGCGGGTAAACACCTTTGCCAGGACGTTCAGAAACTCCTTTTATAAGCTCTATCATGTTGCTTTCTCTATCCAGAGAGCAAACGCCCTTCTGTGCATCAAATAGGATTTTTGTTAACTTTGCCTGCTCATTGCCTTTTGATATCTCTGCTTCAAGGTATTCTTTAAACGGCAGGTTGTTAGGATTGTCAAGCTGCATGTTTACTTTATCCAGAACAACAGCTGCTTTAACAAGGTGTTTTAAAGCTTCTTTATCGCCTTCTGCAAGTTCAAGGTATTCCGGAGCATCAACAGCAAGCATTTTCTTTGTTGTCAGGTAATCTTTATGTGTTCTTTTTTCAAGCTCTTCCATTGAAAGATTTAGTTCATAATCTTTTTTGCCTATATTAACATTGTTAATCATACTCATTTTATCAAGCTCCTTTATTAAATTTTCGGACTTATCTACAGATTTTTGCGGTTCAGGCTCTGTAGATTTTTTCAAACTTTTAAGATTAATACCGGCTATGTTGTTGATTGGATTAATCTCCATAAAATTATCCTCCTAACATTGCCACATTTGTTTTACCGAATTTTGCAGACAAATCGTCAATATGGTGGATTAAATAAACAAACGGCTCTAAGTCTTTTTCATTCAAATCAACAATCGCGCCCCAATCAGCCCGTCCATGGTGTGCTGCTATCATTTTAGCCACCCGCTTAAAGCCTGCTGTCATGCAAATTGAGAAACCGTACTGGGAATGCGAAATCCACTCTTTGCGAAAGTTTTCATCATAATCGATTAAACCTGACTCTGTATCTATGGTGTATTCAAAAATCTTACCGATGTCATGCAGAAGGCATGCTGCATAAACTTCATCACGGTTTACACGCTGAAAAAATGCATCCATATTTATTTCCGCATACTTCAAGCACTCGAGAGTGTGCACCATTAAGCCGCCTATGTAATTGTGGTGCATAAGTTTTGCTGCAGGCATAACAAGGATTTTATCCTTGTTTGCAGTATAGATTTCAAGAACAAAGTTTTTGAGTTTTTCATCTTTAATTTTATTAATGTATTCTATGAGATTCTCAAACTCTTTTTCCCGTTCTTTTTCATCAAGTCCGGTTTTAGCCTCTTTGATTAATTCAAGTGCAGATACCAGACAATTATTATATTTTTCGTTAAAAGAACCGGCAGCAATTCGCAGTAAATTACCGCATCTAAATAACTTTGTATCCATTCTGTTCAGGGCTTCTTCCCATAGAATACAATTCAAAAATTCTCCGGTCTGCGGGTCTTTTAATTGCAGTTTGCCCATTTTGCTTCCGGATTTAGTATCGCCGATTGAAAAAGTAACGACTTCGTAAGTAATATCGGTGCTAAACATTCTTATTCTCCTGATTATTGCTATATTATAGCACAAAAAAAGAATTGAATTAATGTTCAATTCTTCCTCTTTATGTTTGTTAAAGCCTGATACTACTCTTTCGGTTCATTTTCATCGTCGTTGTTATCTTTTTTGTTAGTATCTTCAACGGCTTTGCCAAGCATTCCGCCGGCAACTCCTGTTGTAGCAGCATAAGCAGCCATAACAAGCGGTGCAGCAGCTCCTCCGCTAAGGATAGTGACGGCTCCAAGCCCTAAAAGTGCTCCAATACCAAATCCTTTAGCTGTTTCATGTGCTTTAAAAGCAACTGAATCAGATTTTGGTTCGGTTTGCGGTTCACTAACCCTTGCATTTCGGCTTCTGTTGATTTTTGAAACAGTACGAGAAGGCTCGTAATTTCGGATAGCAGTGATTTTCATAATCAAACCCTCGTTTTTAACACACTCATGCACATTACTACAAATATATTGTTTTGTCAATAGTTTCGTCACGAATATTTACATAAGCCGCTGAAACTAGCCGGAAGGGGAATAAAAAAAATTACAGCTGTGGTTATCATATAGTTGCTATGAATTACAATTATAATGAAGATTATCAATATGACAGCTGCGTTTCGCAGGGTATATGCTCGGTTAATCCGAGAACATCATCACTACAGGAGGTACTGGTTTTGTATCTCAAGCTCACGGCATATTATGCACTAAAGCTTTATGAGAACGGCGGGTCGGATGAAAAGGCCAGAAATATTATTATGAATACGATTTCTGTTATGGTTTCTAACTTTGAGTTCTCGGAAAAGGACTTTGAGGCTCTGGCTAACGGGTTTAAGAATATTTTGCCTCCATTGATAAAAAAATATGAATCTCTGGCAAATGTAAAAGATGATATTCCTGAATCACTGAAATCTGTTTTAAAACTTGATGAAAAAGCAGATATTATCAGGTCTATAAAACTCGGCGAGCAGGAGTTCTTAAAAAAAGCAAAGGAAATTTCGGCTGAATCAAGAGATTTATACAAAATTTTGTTTGTTCTGGCTAAGAGTATTTGTATTAACGTGCTGGATTTAGAGAGTTTCGGGGTTGATGCAGAGGACGGTTATCTTTCTATTTTAAAGCTTCTTAATTCCCTGAATGCGGATGAGCAAAATCCTGAAAAAATAAAAGCCTTAATAGAAGAGATGGCAGGGATGGATGATCGTCTTATGAGAACTCTTCAAAAAGCTCGTGAAGAAAGATATGGAAAACCGGAAGTTGCTGAAGTTTCTTACACTACGACTCCGGGCAAGGCAATCCTTGTTGTAGGTTCAAATATAAGAGAACTCGAGGATGTTCTTGAGGCTGTAAAAGGCAAAGAAATAGATGTTTATACACATGACGAAATGATGCTTGCAAATACTTTTCCTCAATTCAGACAATATTCAAATCTGAAAGGGCAGTACGGGCAAGGGATAGAAAATTGTCTTCTCGATTTTGCGACATTCCCGGGGCCTATAATACTTACGCGGCATTCGCTTTATAATGTTGAGCATCTTTATCGAGGACTTTTATACACTACTGATTTTGCAAGTTCCAAGGGGGTTATACCAATAAAGGATAAAGATTTTTCCGGTGTGATAGAATCTGCTGAAAAGGCAAAAGGCTTTAAAACGGGCAGACCTTGTGAAACAGTAACTATCGGGTTTAATTATGATGAAGTTATTGCAAAGATAAAAGAAAAAGCAGGTAAATTCTCACGTGTATTCATAATCGGGCTTGGAGCTTATACGCTTGAGCAGAAAGCATATTTTGAAAAACTTTTTTCTCAGGTGCCGGATGATGTCTTAATTGTGTCGCTTTCATACTGTATACAGCGCGATAATATCATTTGCCTGAATGCGTGCTTTGACTCATATGCCGTGACAAGGCTTACTGAAGCATTAAGCAAAGAGCTGGCTCTTCCGGTGACTGTATTTTTCCCGAAATGTGACAGACATACAATTTCACAGATGGTTTATCTCACAAAGACAGAAAATGTAGATTTATATGTAGGAAAATGTACGCCTATTATGCTGAATCCAAATATGATTACAACATTCCAAAAAGCTTTTGGGATAAAAGGCCTGACCTCCGTTAAGAAAGATTTGGATGAAATTTTGAAAAAATAGCTCATTGTTCTTATAAGTAATTTGCTGTATAAATATTATAGAAAGACGAGAGGTTATGCATGCAAAATTCTACTGTGTTTGTTCTGGATAAAAATGAGAACTCAAGAGAAATTATAAAATCATTCATAGAAAATCTTGATTTTGTAAACGAAGTTAAACTTTATGACGACTTTACCAGAGGTTATGAAGATATAAAGCAGTCAGAAAATCCTATAGTAATTTTGGACATTTCAGAAGACTTTGCCGGGCTGGACGAAATTGCAGGAAAGCTGAAACTCGTTACTTCCAAGATAATAATTACTTCTGTTAACTATTCGACAAATACCATAATTAAAGCATTGCGTCTTGGAGCAAAGGAGTTTTTGCCAAAACCTGTTTTAAGAGAAGATTTAGTAAGAGTGCTTTCAATGCTTGCAAGTATTTCTCCGGAAAACGAAGTTTCGCAGTCAAAGATTATAACAGTTTATTCTAATAAAGGCGGTATAGGCAAAACGACTATTGCTGTTAATCTTGCAGCAGAGCTTGCAAAGGTTACAAAAGATAAGGTGGCACTTGTGGATTTGAACCTCCAGCTCGGAGATATTTCAACTTTCTTAAATCTTAATCCGCCTTTCGATGTAAATTATGTTATAAGAAGGCTGATTGATAAGGAAGAAAACATTCTTATTAAGGGGTTTGAAAAGTATAAAGACTTGTCTTTATATGTACTTTCTGATCCGAGCTATATTGAACAGTCAGAAAGTATAACTACACAGCAGATTACGACATTATTTTCTGCTCTCAAAAAAGTTTTTCCATATATTGTTATTGACATGTCATCCAGCATTGACTCGATATCTTTAAAAATTCTGGACAGCTCTGATTGGATTATGTTTACTACAATTGTTAATATACCGGCAATTCGCAACGCACAGCGCTGTTTAAATCTTTTCCGTTCTAGAAAATATCCTTCAAATAAGGTTAAAATAGTTATTAACCGGTATATGGAAAATGACGAAATCAAGATTGAAGATATTGAGAATACGCTTGGTGAGTCTGTTTACTGGAAGATACCTAACAATTACTTTACCATAATGGAAGCAATTAATAAGGGTGTAAGTATTTCGGAAGTAAATGCTGAATCGAATATTGGAAATAGTTTCAGAGATTTTGCTGCAAAAGTTTCTGATGATATAATCGAGCAGTCTGTAGTACAGTACAGAGTTTAGGAGAGTTCATGCTAAATTGTATAAAAGAGAGTTTTAACCTTACAAATAAATATATAATACTTGCGACACCGTTAATTTTATTTTCGTTGCTCTCAAGCTTATACATCCTGTTTTCGCTGGGCGGGAATTTAGTAAGTCTGCTTATTGCACTAATACTGTTTATTCTTATGCTTGCGGCGTTTGTTTCCGGCTGGTCTTTTATGCTTAAAACCTGTGTACAGGAGCCGGAACGTGACGACCCTAATTCTCTTATTAAAGATTTTCCTGCCGGTGTTGGTGAATATTTTCTCTCCGTTTTAGGACTTATTTTTATTGTTGCTGTTCTATCAATCGGGGTACTTGGTGCTTCTTATGCTGCCGGCATGAAGCTAATAGGCAATATCGGAATATCATCAACAGCAATGTCGGGTGCTCTTGAATCTACGGTTGCGTTGAAATCTTTTCTTATGTCGCTTACAGACGAACAGCTGTTTAGACTTAATGCATGGAATTTACTCCTGTTAATAACAATGGGGCTTGAGTATTTCCTGATTTTATTTTATATTCCTGCAATGTTTTTCAAATCAAAAAATCCTTTCAAAGCACTCTTTTTGGCATTAAAGGATTTGTTCAGCAAAAAGTTTTTCAGCAATCTTGGATTGTATTTAATTCTTTTCCTTTCATATTCTATTCTGTCAATTTTGACGACGATTTTTGGATTAAATGTAATAACCCACTTTATTTTTACACTTATAAATTTTTATTATATGGTGTTTATTGCGGTTCTTGTATTTAATTATTATTACGTGAATTTTGTTAAAATCGGCGGAAAACTTGACGAGAGGGTTTAGGGTTTCTCAAAAACATTAAACATACCGCTTTCTCTAAAACCACGGATATATAAGATTACGTCCGTATTGCAATTTCTTATGTCAAAATCGCCTATGACAACCAGTGAATTTTTCCCCAGATTTTGAGCTAAAGAATCTGCAAGTTTTGTCCTATTGTTGTCAGAAAGGTACGGCCAGATATTACGGCACATAAATACCGTATTATCAGGTAATTTTTGTGTTGTGTCTTTTAAAATATCTGCTTGAGTGAAAACTACTTTTTCCTTAAGCTTAGGCTTTGGTATTAAGGTTATGTCATCCTGCGGATTTTTAGCTTTAGCAAAATCAAAAAATTCATATATATTATCTCTTGTGCAGTAATTAATGCTGTACATCTCCTTGTCGTTAATTCCCAACTCGCCTCTGCGTGCGCATTCAATGTTATCAAAGTCAATATCTCTTGCGTTTATCGGGAAGAATTTCTTAGCTTCGACGCCGAACTTTATCATTAATTTTAACGCAAGGCTGTAAGGCTCATGACCGCTAGAACAGGCATGGTTGATCACATTGACTTTGCTTGCAGACTGATATTTATTCTTAAGGAAATTAGCAAATCGTTCCCAGTTTAAATCCTCTCTGAGGAAATATGTTGTGGTTCTGTAAAGAAGTTTGCCTTCTCTGTTAGTTATATTCCGTCTGTTAGCCCTAAAGGTTCGGGTATTGTCCGTAATCGGCGAGATTTTCATATAGTTTTAAAAACGTATAAAAAATAAATTTGCTAAGATAATTTTCTTATCATTTCGTGAGCTTCTTCATCTTCAGGGAAGATAGTCACAACTTTATCAAGATACTTAAGTGCTCTGTCATTATCCTTTAAACCTTCATAGCATTTTGCAAGGCTCATCAGCAATGATATATTATCCTGCTTTTTTGCCAGAAGATTGTTAAAAATGTTGATAGCAGATGCGTATTCTCCGAGTTCATAATAAGTGAGAGCAAGTGTATTTTGTGTTTCTATATCAGGATTTTGTTCAACAGCGTGAATAAGGTAGTGTTTTGCTTCATCAAATTCTTTGCGTGCAAACAAAATTCGTCCTGCGCAGAACTGAATATACTCGTGATTCGGATTAATCTTAAGAGCCTTCATTATATAATCTTTTGCGGCATCAAGCTGATTCAGGATAAGTTTATTTAAGGCCATAAATGTTAATGCAAGCACATTTTCTGGTTCCAAATCAAGCGCTTCTCTGTAATATCTTTCAGCCTCTGTGTTTTTAGAAACAGAGTATAAGAAGTTTCCATATTCGAAAATTATTTCAAAATCATTAGGCATAAGCTTCATCGCTGTTTTAAACTCGTCTTCCGCATAATCGAAAAGACGCTTGTTGAGGAATATTATCCCTAAATCTTTATGAGCTTTCGCAATATTAGGATTCATCTTAATAACTTTTTTTAGTATCTTCTCTGCAGTGTCAGTGTCGCAAAGACTTGAAGATAAAATTGCATACTGGTGAAGCGTTTCTGCAGAAGGCTTGTTTTTCAAAAGAATATTGTCATAAATCTCTTTTGCCTTAGAAAGCTGATTAGTCTTAATATAAAGGCTTGCAAGCTTCTGTGCAGGAAGAATAAATTTCTGGTTTAAATAAACAATTTTTTCCAGCATAGAAATGGCTGTTTGTATTTCTCCCATTGCTTCGTAGCAGGAAATAAGATTAAATTTGTAATTTTCTTTTTCAGGGTGCATAATAAGCAGGCTTTTATAAATTTCTGCCGCCTCCTTATACTGGCCTATTTTTACCATCGACATAGCTAAAGCAATGTTGAAACCTTCATCTTCGTTATCAAGCTCTACTGCCTTTCTGAAATATTTACAGGCTTCTTCATGGTTTTGCTGAATCTGAAAAGCTGAACCGATGTTGTAATAAGCCATAGGGTTTTTAGGATTAAGTTCAAGAGCCTTTTGATAATAACTTATAGCCTCGCCACTTCTTCCTGTTGCAATACATGCTGTTCCGAGGCTGTTCAATGTTCCGAGATTTTCCGGAGATTTAGCCAGAGCTTTTTTGAAAGGTTCAATACTCTTTTCAAACTCTTTTATTTTCATGTAAGCTGTGCCGATTATGAAATCAAAAATATAATCTTCCGGATCTATAGCAGAAGCCTGATAAGCGTATTTGACAGCTTCTTCGGCTTCGTTGAGCTTCATTAATATAATACAAAGGCTTTTATATCCGTCCAGATAATCCGGACGGAGTTTTATAACTGTCAGGTAAGCATTTTTTGCTGAAACTAAATCTCCAAGGTTATCATAGCAGCTTCCCAGATAAAAGAATGAAGTTGCATCCTCAGGATTGTATTTAACAACTGTTTCAAATGCTATCCGTGCTTTATCATAGTTACCCTGGTTAACTGCTGTAAGGCCTGCGAGTTTCAAAAGCTCAATGTTATCCGGCTCTTCTTTAAGTGCAGGTTCTATAAGTTCCTGAGCTTTATCAAAATCTTTTTCTCCAATTAATTCGTTAATTCTATCTAAATTTGCCATTTTTTCTCTTTTCACTGGTAGTATTACTTTGAGGGAGACTCGGTATTTGTTTAGTCTGTAGTTTCAATACCGACTGAATACATTTACCTCCTAGCCTCCGAAGTAGTTTTTCAATCCCGAGGTCAGGTTTTTATTTTTGCACAATTTCTTTAATTTAGAAATTGCACGGTTTTCAATCTGTCTTATACGTTCTCTTGAAACTCCGTATATTGAACCGATTTCATCCAGAGTCTTTTTGTTTCCGTCATTGTTAAGTCCGAAACGTAAAATCAAAACATCTCTTTCTTTCTGGCTTAACTGTTCAAGCATGCCTTTGATATCATCTAGCATGCTCTCCTGTGATACAAGTGAATCCGGCGCTATTGTTGATTCATCTACAATGTAGTCAATAATCTTGTTTGAATCATCTTTCTGTCCTGTTGGCGTGTCTATACTTATTGTAGACTGAGTTGCCTTTATGATTGATGTTAATTTTGAAACAGGAATGCCCATCTTATCAGCAATTTCCTGCTTAACAGGTATTCTTCCGAGTTCTGTTGTCAAATCCATAGTGGCTTTTTTAATTTTATTAATCGATTCAATTAAGTGTATAGGCAGTCTTATAATTCTTGCCTTGTCCGCAATTGCCCTTGTTATTGACTGCTGAATCCACCATGTTGCATAGGTTGAAAATTTGTATCCTTTCGTATAATCAAATTTTTCGGTAGCTTTGATAAGCCCCATGTTGCCTTCCTGAATTAAATCAAGAAAAGAAAGTCCTCTTCCTATATATTTTTTCGCAATACTTACAACAAGTCTAAGGTTTGCATTAATAAGCACTTTTCTTGCAATTTCGCTTTGTGTTTCGTAAATTTTCTTTGCAACTTCAAGTTCTTCTTCCGGAGTAAGCAAAGGAATTTTACCAATCTGCTGGAGGTAAATCCTTACTGAATCGTCAGAATTTACAGAATTTAAGCTTTCTTGGGTTTTTGGTTCTTCAATAGCAATAGTATCATCATCTTCCTCAACCGGTTCTATGCTGTTAAAATCAACACCTTCATCAGAAATATCATCTATTATTAAATTTAATGTATCACTTTTTTTTGCCATTTTTCTCTACCTCTTGTCGAACCATCTCAAATAATATTATAGCAGCAGCGTTGGAAACATTTAAAGAATTAAAATTTGTTAACATCGGAATCTTGACTACAAAGTCCGAAAGTTTTAACAGTGACCGCGAAATCCCTGCATGCTCAGCCCCCATTATAAGAGCAAAGTTCATATTAGTATAATCAATATTAAAATAATTATCTTTTGCATGATGATCAGAAGCAATTACCCAGTAGTCGTTTTCTTTTAGTCTTTGTATCGCATTTACAAGACTGTTTACTTTGATAATTGAAATGTGGTTAACAGCACCTGCACTGGTTTTTTCAACTGTCGAATTTATAAGTACTCCTCGTCTTGAAGGGAGTATAATTCCCTTAACTCCTGCACATACACAGGAACGGATTATTGCTCCTACATTATGCGAGTCTTCTACTCCGTCAAGAACAACAACTTTCGTAAGCTCTCCTTTATGTTTTTCAATAAAATCATCAAGCTCAATGTATTTTACCGGTGAAATCTGTGCTATTACACCCTGATGACGTCCTTCCGGCTCAATTTGATTAAGTTTCTGCATATTAACAAACTGGAAAACAATTCCCTGTTTTGAAGCAAGCTCTTTTATCTTTTCGATTTTACTGTCAGAGTGCGCATTACTGGAAATCAGGATTTTATTAAAAGTCCTGTTATTTGCTTCTAGAGCTTCTATGACAGCATTTTTGCCGTAAACTATGGTATTATTTTCCATTATTTTGAAACCTTCAACATTCTTTCAATACAGCTTGCACTGCGTTTTCTTATATTTTCATCCAGCGTAATCTCATTAACTTCATGCTGGAGCGAATACAAAATTTCGTCAAGTGTTGTTAATTTCATGCTTTCGCAAAGCATGTTATTTTTAATCAAAATAAATTTCTTATCCGGATAATCACGTTCAAGTCTGTCAGCAACACCTTTTTCTGTAACAATTACAAACTGTTTATCTTTGCTTTTTCGTACATATTCCATTATGCCGCTTGTACTTCCGACATAATCACCAAGTCTGCTTACTTCCGGCTTGCATTCAGGGTGAATTAATATTTTAGCGTCCGGATGTTTTTTTCTGGCCAGTTCAATGTCTTTAACTTCAATATCATGGTGGACTGGACAGTTGCCGGCATACGTTATAACTTCAACTTTGCTAAGCTTGCTCTCAACCCATTTGCCCAGATTTGCATCAGGGAGAAAAAGAACTTTCGGAGCATTAAGGCTCTTAACAATTTTTAATGCATTAGAACTTGTGCAGCAAATGTCGCACTCTGACTTAACTTCGGCTGTCGAGTTAATATAGCATACAACCGGTGCATCCGGATTTTTTTTCTTAAATTCAACCATTTGTTGATGGTTAATCATGTCAGCCATTAAACATCCTGCATTTATATTAGGCAGTAAAACTTTTTTCTCAGGAGAAATAATTTTGGCAGTCTGTGCCATAAAATAAACTCCTGCAAATACGATGATATCTGCATTGGTTTCCTTAGCTTTCTGGCTAAGATATAAAGAATCTCCTACAAAGTCTGCAACCTCATCTATTTCTATATTCTGGTAGCTATGTGCCAAGACAATTGCATTTTTCTCTTCTTTCAGCTTTCTAATTTTTTCAATTAAATTTTTCATCTATTTATCCTGTGTACAAAATTTAAATTTTATTGTACAATAAAAAAAAATAGGAAGAAACTGATATGGCATTATTGAAGAAGAGTAGTATAGTAGGTGTGTCCGTAACTCCTGAAGTTGGTTTAGAGGTTGCTCAGATTGATTTCGCAACTCAAACTGTTTTGAAATACGGAATCAGACAGCTTGAATATGATGCAAGCAGACGTGAAATAGCAGATTTAGACTTATTTAAAGAAGCATTGCAGGATTTGTTCTTTGAACTGCAAATTCCAAAAGGAACTGAAGTTGTGCTTAATATTCCTACAGTTGCTTTCAAAACAAACGATTATCCGGCAGCTCTTGATGAAGCTCAGATTTCTAATGCAATAGAGGAAGAGCTTGCTGACCACTATATCTTTAAAACAGTAGAACCGGCAGTAAGTGCTGTAAGACTGCCAAATGCTTCAATGCAGTTTTATAAAATAGCTTATACAGCAGCTCAAAAACAAATGTTAATTGAGATTGCTTTAGGCATTAAAGACATGGGCTATAAGCTGGTTGGAATTGATACTTCCGTAAATTCTGTGCTCAATGCTCTAATGTATAAACAAAGAGTTGATGTCAGCATTGATTCTTGGGTGCTTTTAATTGTTGACAGCTATTGCTGCAGAATTATAACAATGAACGGTAAGAACTATGTAGATACTTATGAAGAAAGAATTAGTATCGGTCAGGTTCTAGATGATGCTGAAAACTATTCTGCTGTAGTAGGAGCTGTAACACCAATTCTCAAAAATTTACCTTCCAAGTATCTGTGCGTTGTTTCAAAAACTAATATTATCAGCGCGGAAGTTCTGGCAAGTAAATTATCTTACACTGCTCCAATAATCCATCAGGAAGCAAATTGTTTTTCTAAAGAAGCATTCTTGGAATTAGGACCGGAAGTAGATGAAAAATTTGCAAATATAGTATCACTGGATATTATTGGTGCAGCTATTTACAAAGATTTTGAACAATACTCTGATGCACATTTTAACTTATTCAATAAATCTTTAGGTGATATTTATACATCAGAGCAGCCGCCAGAAATTATGCTTGCCGGAAGAACAATTGTATTAACACCGCAGCTTCTGATTTTTGCATTTGTAGTTGTGGCAATAGTTATTATTTTGCCAACAGTAGGTGCATTATTATATTATGCAAATTTAATTTCTACTCAGCAGAATAAAATGGCTGAACTAAATCAGAAGGTACAAGAAATTAACCAATTCTTAAAAGATAATGAAAACGTATCATCAAATTTATTTGATGAGGGAGATGAAATAAGATTGGGCCTTGCTCATAATAAGAATATTTATTCTTATTATACTATTGTTGGAACAGAAATCCCTAAAAAACTATGGCTTACACATTTAAAATTATCTGACAAGACAACTATTGAAGGTCAGGCGGATAATCTTGAGAGTGTTTATGCGTTTTTTAGAAGCATAAAGGATTACAATCCAAATTCAGACATTAAGCTTCAAAAACTGGGACTTGCTTCTAAAACAAGCTTTACTCCAATAGAAGAGAATGTTGAAAATGGTGATAACACAAATAGTCAAGAATTTGATACAGATTCTATCCTGACATCTTTAAATGCGGATTTCTATGAATTTATAATTTCAGATGATAAAAATGCCGGTAAATCCCAGGCTAAACAAGGTACAGAAAATACCGACAACAATGGCCTTCCAGGGCTAGAACCTATTAACGAAAGCAATTAGAAGGATTTGAGATGGATAAATATAAAAAATATTATGGCGTAATAATTTTTGCGGTATTAGCAGTAATGCTGGGTTTCGGCTCATACTCTATGATTTCTCCAAAAGTTGCAGAGTCTAAATCGCTTGCAGCACAGATTGAAGCCAAAGAAGGTGAAGTAGCAGAGTTACAGACAAAGTTGGATATTGTTAAAAAGAAAATTAAACAAATTAAAGATTCTATAGTTTCATCCCAAAAGAAAATATATTCTCCAATAGAGTCTGATTTGGGTAATGAAACGCTGTTCTTTACTTTATATAATGATGTAATAGAAATGCTTCATGCAAATTCTGTAAAAATAAAAGCAATTGATTATAAATACAATCCAGATACTGATGCTTTCGTAAAATTCGGTAAAGATGTTTACTTTGTATGTGATGTAAACATGGAGCTGGTTTCAAACTATGTAAATTTAGGCAAACTTATACAAGATTTATACCAGTATCCATACTATATCAGAATAAATGAGCTGGAAGTCAAGCCTTATGCAAAAGATAAAAAGATTTTAATATCAACATTAAGCCTGAGGTTATATGCTCATACAGCTCCGGAAGATACTTCAGCAATAGACGCAGCAGTAAATTCTGCTCCAGCCCTAGAGGGAGCAAATACATCATTGCCGCAATAATAATACTTGATAATTAATTATGTTTAGTATAAAATTTTTATATGAAAATTTTATACTTCTGCGGAAGTAGCTCAGTTGGTAGAGTATCTGCCTTCCAAGCAGACTGTCGCGAGTTCGAGTCTCGTCTTCCGCTCCATAAAAAAGAGTTCCTTATAGAACTCTTTTTTATTTGTATAATTTAGCAAAATTTTCCATTGATTCTAATATAGTTTGAATAAATTCTATACGACTTTCAAAACGTTGCTAAACAATGCAATATAAAGTAGAATATTTGATATGAGAAATTTGATTTTGTTTGCATGTTTCTTCAACTTTTTTATTAATCCTGTGTTTGCAGAATTTCAGACTTCTGAAATTCTCGAAAAAATTAAAAACGGCAGAGCTGCTATCTATAGTTCGCTGGATTTAACCTCTGAACAGACACACGAGATAAATGAACTTGATAGAATTTTTTATGAAAAATTGTACCCTGAATTACAGGAAATGTCTATGCTGTCGCAGAAATTGGAAAGGATTGCAAGCAGCAGTGATTGTACGATAAAAAAAGTGAAATCTGTCCGGAAAGAATTCAAAGTAGTGGAGCGAAGCCTGAACCTGTTAAAAAAAGATTATGAAAAACAAATTGGCGGGATTTTGACTGCAGGGCAGACTGTGGAATATCGTGTGTTAAAAAAGAAACAGCAGGAAGATATGAAAAATCGGATGAAAGAAGAAATTGAAGCTATAAAGCGTGAACAAAGCCGGATGTAAGCTTACAGCTTATCATATTCGCATTTAATTTCTTGAATATCCTGCCACATAAGCCATTTAGGGCCGCCTTTTTCACGTGTATCATTCCTTAATAAATACGACGGATGGAAAATCGGCATCATCTTTGCACCATAAACTTCCACAACTGCTCTCTCTGGAGGAAACCATTTGCCTCTGAGTCTTGTAATGCCTCCGATATTTCCCAAAATCGACTGCACTGCAACATTTCCGCAAAGCAAAATTATCTTTGGTTTAATAATTTCTATCTGGGCTTTCAAATACTCCCAGCAGGCTTCTTTTTCTTCCGGAAGCGGGTTTCTGTTATCAGGAGGACGGCATTTTAACGTATTGCATATATAAATATCTTTTTCTCGCGTAAATCCTACAGATGCAAAAATCCTGTCGAGAAGCTGTCCTGCTTTCCCGACAAAAGGTTTTCCCTGCTGATCTTCATAAAATCCAGGAGCTTCTCCTATAAGCATTAGTTTCGGATTTGGTACGCCGTCAGAAAAAACTATGTTAGTTCTTGAAGCAGCAAGCGGGCACTTATGACAATTCAAACATTTTTGACGTATTTCACTTAATTCTTCGTACATAAAAATATCACTTCCTCGGTAAATAAGTTATCAAAAAGTTTGTGAAATAAACTCTTTCTTATTCGTGCTCTTGTCATACACAATTTTTTTTCAATCTTGAAATTATGGCGTTTTGCAAAATCATAAAAATCTTTTATAGTTAAAAGGTGGATATTCGGCGTATCATACCATTCGAAAGGCAGTATATTTGATTTCGGCATTTTTCCGTGAAACATCAAATAGAAACGCACCCGCCAGTAGGCAAAATTAGGAAAACTTATCACTACGTGTTTTGCAACCCTAAGCATTTCCCGTATAACATAATCGGGTTTTTCAACTGATTGCAATGTCTGGTTTAAAACTGCGTAGTCATAAGAATTATCAGGGTATTCTTGGAGCCCTTCGTCAATATCACCCTGTATTACTGAAAGCCCTTTTTCAAGACATTTAACAATATTGTCTTGATTAATGTCAATTCCGCTAACCCGTACACCTTTATCTTTGAGCATTTTTGTTAACGTGCCGTCACCGCAGCCTAAATCGACAACATTTTTTCCTGCTTCTATCATATCTGTAATGATAGAATAATTCAGATGAAGTCCTTTTGACTCTGTGTAATGTTCGTTTAGTCTGTGCATAAGAAACTCCTTATTATTCGGGTTTGAGTTTCGTATTCCAGAAGAAATGCATCATGTCCGCAAGGTGATTGTATCTCACAATAAGAAACATCTTTTTTATTCTCCATTAACGCTTTAACAAGCTCTTTTGACTGACTTGATGGGAACAGCCAGTCTGAAGAAAATGAAATAACCAGATACTTGGACTTTGTATCCTTAAATGCTTTTTCGAGCGAACCGTACTTTTTAGCAATATCAAAGTAATCAACAGCTTTTGTTATATAAAGATAACTGTTTGCATCAAATCTGTCTACAAAAGTCTGGCCCTGATGTGCAAGATAGCTTTCAACTTCAAAGTCAATATCAAAGTTGAAGTTAGGCGAGTCTTTATCCTGAAATCTTCTTGCAAATTTTTCATGCATAGCTTCTTCGCAAAGGTAAGTTATGTGTCCTACCATTCGCGCTATTGCAAGCCCCTTTTCCGGCTTTTCAGCGTGGTAATAATTTCCGTTGTTAAAATTCGGGTCAGAAAGTATCGCGTTTCTGCCAACAGCATTAAAAGCAATACTCTGAGCTGAAAGCTTTGGTGTGGAAGCGATTACTATAACATGGCTTACCATATCTCCGTAGCTTAATGCCCATTCAAGCGCCTGCATGCCTCCCATTGAACCGCCGGCTACAATAAGTTTTTTTACTCTGAGAAAATCTATAAGCTTCTTTTGTACTTTTACTACATCTTCAATTGTAATAACTGGAAAACTTAAGCCGTATTCAACTCCGGTAGCCGGATTAATAGAATTAGGACCTGTTGTTCCCTTGCAGCCTCCAAGCATGTTTGAGCAGATTACAAAATACTTATCAGTATCAAAAGCTTTGCCTGAACCGACCATATCATCCCACCAGCCCGGCTTCTTGTCGCCTTGATGGTAGCCTGCAGCATGAGCGTCACCTGTAAGAGCATGCAGAAGCAGTATTGCATTGTCGCCGTTTTCATTTAATTTTCCATATGTTTCATAGGCAATTTCGACTTGAGGAAGCTCTTTTCCGGATTCAAGATGGACAAGCTCATTAATTTTGAAAAGTTTTGTTTCTACTAACATTGGCTTAACCTTATAGCTCTGTCTAAATCTTCAATAATATCATCAACGTCTTCAAGACCTACAGAGAACCTCATGAAGTCGTCTGTTACCCCGCAGGCAATTTTTTGTTCGTCGCTTAACTGCCTGTGTGTAGTCAAATACGGGTAAGTTATTATGCTTCGTGTGTCACCTATATTTGTCGTGTGAATAGGGATTGTGAGCGAATTAATAAACTTTTCACCTGCTTTTGCCCCTCCTTTAAGTCCGAAACCTACAATTGAGGAATATCCTTTCGGAGTGTATTTTTGAGCAAGCTCATAATACTTGCTGCTCTTTAACCCCGGATAATTAACCCAGCTTATTGAAGGGTTATCTTCAAGCCACTTTGCAATTTTTAACGCTGAGTCACAGTGCTTTTGCATTCTTAATGAAAGAGTTTCAAGCCCTGTGAGTGTCAAATACGAATTGAAAGGACTCGGACAGGCACCCATGTCTCTTAAAATCTGTGCTCTTGCTTTAACAATATAAGCAGCTCTCCCAAAAGTTTCTGTATAAACAATTCCGTGATATGATTCATCCGGAGTTGTAAGCTCAGGGTATTTTCCCCCTCCATTTACCCCCCATTTAAAGTTTCCTGAATCAATAATCGCTCCGCCCATAGCATTTCCGTGGCCTGAAATATACTTTGTAGTCGAATGAACAACAATATCAGCGCCCCACTCAATCGGGCGGCACAGGTAAGGGCTCGGGATTGTGTTATCTACAATAAGCGGAATTCCATGTGAATGCGCAACATCAGCAAGTTTTTCAATATCTATGATATTAAGTGCCGGATTTGACAAAAGTTCAATAAACACACACCGCGTCTTGTCGGTTATTTCACGTTCAAAATCTTCCGGCTCTTCTCCTTTTGCAAACTTTACATTAATGCCGAGTTTTTTGAATGTAGATGAGAAAAGATTACATGTTCCTCCGTAAAGAGTAGAGGCGGCAACAACTTCATCTCCGGTGTTTGTTATATTCAAGATAGCAGCGGTTGTTGCCGCCTGTCCTGATGAAAAGCATAAAGCTCCGACTCCGCCTTCAAGTTCGGCAAGGCGTTTCTCAAGGATATTATTTGTCGGGTTAGAAAGCCTGGTATATATATCACCTTCGACTTTTAAATCAAATAAATCTGCACCGCGCTGAACATCGTCAAAATCAAATGCGGTTGTCGGATATATAGGCACATTTATACACATTTGATGCTCTTTAGGATTATGGCCGGCGTGTAATAATTTTGTGTCAAATTTCATGTTTGAACTCCTATGCCTGAATAAGTTCTTTAACCTTTTTCCTCTGTACTTTTCTGGTAGCCGTTCTAGGAAGTGCTTGTTTAAGCACTGTAATATTTATAGGACGTTTGTATGGTGTAAGACGCTGCGATAATCGTTTTACTTCACCCTTCATCAACTGGTCAAGTTCTTCATCGTTATACTTATCTCTAAGTTCTTCTGAAGGAACAACAACTGCTGCAATATCTTCAGTACCGTCTTTTGCTCCGCCTTCTCTTGAAACTCCGAAAACGCAGACTTCTGAAAACAAGTCGCTTTTTTCAAGCACAGATTCTACTTCTTCCGGGAAAACTTTTTTACCGCCGGAGAGAACAATCATATTCTTAATTCTGCCTGTGATGTATACCCTTCCGCTTTCATCAATTTTTGCAATATCTCCCGTATGGAACCAGCCATCTTCATCAACTGCTTCACGCGTAAGTTCAGGTTGGTTATGGTAACCTTTCATTACAGAGGGACCTTTAAGTAATAATTCTCCTGTTTCAGGGTCTGTTTTGGCCTCATAACTAGGAAGAGGTTTGCCTACGGAACGTAAATCCCTGTTCCGTTCTATATTAATTGTTGCAATCGGGCTTGTTTCGGTTAGACCGTAAACTTCATATACTTGAATTCCGACTCTCTGGAAAAATTTTGCTACGTTCAAATCAAGCGGTGCCCCCCCTGACATGCATCCTTTGAAAGAGCCGCCAAAGCATTTGTGAATTTTTCTGAACATTAGCTTTTTGGCCCAAATAAATGGTACAAATTTAGCAAAATGATAAAGAATTGGGAACATCTTCTGTGAAAACTTTGAAGTATTCTTCATCTCTGCTTCTAAACCAGTCTTAAGCAGTTTTAAGAAAGCAGGAACAACAACCATAAACGTTATCTTTCTATCTCTCATTGTATTAAGGATATCTTTAGGTTTGAGGTTGTGTGTATAATATACGGAAAATCCGAGGTTCAAAAATGTTGAAAAGCCTACTGTCATTTCAAAAAGATGATTCATAGGAAGGATTGATAATACTCTTACATCGCCGTAAGGCAATATCTGATTAAATGCTGTTTTCAAGTCTTTCAGCTGGGCAAGCATGTTTCCAAAGGTTGTTTCTACACCCTTGGGATTGCCGGTTGTTCCAGAAGTGTAAATTATAAAAACTACTGACTTTCTGGAACGGTGTCTCCATTTGCAGGTATAATTATTTGGTATTGTATAAATACTTTGCAGATTTTCATTAACAGGGTGCTCATCCATTACAATAATATGCTTAAGTGAAGGGATTACTTTCTGTAGTTCAAGTGCTTTGTCAATATAACTCTGTGATACAAGCATAACAGAAGGCAGGCAGTCTGTTAGAATAGATTGAAGTTCGTATTTCGTAAGCTTTATATCCAGCGGAACGGTAATAAGGCCGGATATAACGGATGCAAAAACGCAGACTCCGTATTCTGGTTTAGATTCAGAAAGAATAGCGAGTTTTTCTCCTCTTTGTATTCCCAAATCGTTCATAAGATATGCAGCAAGTCTTCTTGACATTAAGCCAAGACCGTCATAAGTAAGCTCTTTCCAACCAAATTGTGTTTTCATGCCTAACGCAATTTTTCGCGCGTATATATTAGTTTTATCTTCCAATAAAGATAATACATTACTTTCGCGTTCTTTCATACTTCCCTCCTGAACACACCATAGCCTCATGCTATGTATTATATCAAATGATTAATTATTGGAAAATATTTCTTAATAAAATGTGACAATACTTAAAAAAAGAAGCCCTAAGGCTTCTTTTTTTAAGTATTGTGTAAAACTAATTCTCCGGATTCAAGAGTTGGTTTTACGTCAATAACTTTTTGGTTAGAACTTCCCACCCAGTGAATTTTTGGATCAAGAAGCTCCATAACAAATTTCCCTTCAGCAATAACGTCAATATCTGCGATATCAGGAATGTCTTTAATTTCTTCCCATAGAAAACCTGTATAGAGCCAAATTGTTTTTTGCGGAAGTTCTTTTCTTATTTTTTTTATTAATCTAAAAACTTCATCTCTGTTAAACGGGTGAAGCGGATCTCCCCCAGAGAAAGTAATTCCTGAAATATGCGGTTTGCTAAGTGCTTCAAAAAGCTCATCTTCCGCCGCTTTATCAAACGGAATACCTCCTGCAACATCCCAGGTGATTGGATTCTGGCATCCATGGCAATGGTGCGTACATCCTGAAACCCATAAAACAACTCTTAAACCGTCGCCGTTAAGCATGTCATCTTTTGTAATATTGTGATAATTCATTTTTTGTAATATCTCTCCTTGATATTTCTATCATACCATCGACAAATAAATTTTTGCAAAGAGTTAAGTTGTATGAAGATTTTGGCATGTGAACTCATAAATTTTATTTACCCCCCTTTACAAATTTTTTTTATTTGTTAGTATAATAAAGTGAATTGAATAAGACTGAATAATCCTCAGTAGCTCAATGGCGGAGCAACCGGCTGTTAACCGGTAGGTTGTTGGTTCGAGTCCAACCTGGGGAGTTTTTTCGTTTATAAGGGTTTTAGCGATTTTTTAAAAAGTATTTTTACCCTAAAAAATACTTAATAATTCAACTTTAATTCAACTAATTTTTTCATTGCGTAAAAAGATGTTGGCTAATGTTTCAGAAGCATCGGCATCGGCTTTTTGTAGAATATGGCTATAAATGTCTGTGGTTGTGCTAACTTTAGCATGTCCAAGCCTTTTACTAACCGTTACAGGGTCTTTTCCACTATGAAATAGAAAACTTGCTTGTGAATGTCTAAATGAATGTGGATTAATGCGTGGTAACAGTTTTTGTTGTTCTGATTTTGGTAGGTCTTTGTTCTTTTCTGTTATTATGCGATTATATTTTTTTCTAAAATCCGAACAATAACTTGTCAAACTATCAGGATGCATAACCTTTCCGTTTTCTTGTACAAAAACAAAGTTTTCATCTTGCCATTTATCACCTAAATGCATTTTAGTTTCATTATATTCTTTCTTATATTGTTTTAATAACAAGGTTAATTCCGAAGGAACACTCAAAACTCTATTTGATGCTTCTGTTTTTGTCGTATCGGTATAAACCCCTCTCTCTTTAGTGTATAGTACATTTGTGTCAATTGTAATAGTATTTTCCTTAAAATTTATTTTATCCCATTTTAAACCGATAACTTCACTTCTACGACATCCTGTTAATATAAGAAAACTCATAGCTGCTTGCCATTTTAAAGGCTCATTTGGTAGATATTGCAAAATACTTGTAATAACTTCCGGCTCTAGAAAATTAGCCTCTTTCTAAATTACTCTTGGCGGAGTTGCTTTATTAGCTACATTATAAGGAACAAGCATCTCTTTTACGGCTTGCGAAAGCACTGCTCTTATCAAACCATGATACTCTTGAATTGTTTTATTTGATAATTTACCTCCAGTTTTTAAATTCATACCATCTTTAGAAAGTAACTCATAAAATTTATTTAGATGTTGTGGTCTTAAATCTGCAATTTTAATATGTCCAATTTCATTACAAATTCTTGGCAACATTTTTTTATAACCATGTATTGAACGATGTTTGTTGCCACTTCTTTCTTTAAGGTCAATTACATAATTCGCATATTGCTCAAAAGTTTGTTTGTTATCTGCAATAAGCCCTTCCTTACATTGCTTTTCAAATAATACAACCACCTTATTTAGTTCTGATTGAATTTTCTTTTCGCTCATGCCAGTAGGTACTGTCCATGTCTTTGTATAAGGTTTTAATTGCTTACCATTAGCATCTCTGCCTTTGTGTACTCTGATAGAGTAAGAAATAATCTTACCCTCTTTGTTTTTTCTTGGTTGAATATTAGCCATTTTCGTTCCTCCTTATCTTGTTTAAGTACTTAGTAAAATCTTTATCGCTAATTGTTTCATCTAAATTATTGTAAAATTCCGAAAGGCAAGCATTACTATCAAAACCGTTGTATAGTTCGCTTGTGCATTCAAAATTCTTTTCTTTTAATTCTTTTTTGATTTCAGCCAATAAATCATAAAGTTTATGTTGAAAGATATACTCAATATCTTTTTTGTTTATTGATATTATTTTGCTAATATCATTTCCCATAGCTTGAATGTTATCTTCTGCATACAAGCTAAAGCCATTTGCAGTAAACATTCCGCTACACTCACCATAAAAATAATGACTTAATGCATTGAAAAAAGTATAACCGTAACCTATTTTAAAAATCTGATTTAAAATAGAAATAATGTTGCATTTGGGGGATTTTTCAATCCACAATTTTAGAGCGTTTATTACTTCATCAGATAATCCTAACTCGCTTCCGGCATTAATATTTTCATGATGCCTGTTATCCGTTATTCCTAATAGATATTCCATTGGAGCTTTAAAATATCGACTATATGCTATTAATTCATTTATAGATGGTAGTCTTTTCCCATTTTCTAATTCTGATATTTGGGGTTTTTGCACACCTATTTCTTTAGCTAACATATCTTGCGTACAATCTTTTTCCATTGTATTTAGTTCTTCTCTAAGCTCCTTAAATCTCTTTTTCACTTTTGGGTATTTTGCTCTTTTCATTTATTCTCCTTTGTTATAAATTTAAGAACTTTTATTGTAGCGTTATCTATTTGTTATTATTATTGTCTATTATTTACTATTTGTCAATATCTTCTGATATTATGTTATAGAAATGTAAATATTATGATAATTGTTAGTTATAAAATAACAGAAGGAGGAAAAACAATGGAAAACACAAAAGTGCCGAGAATGGCAACAGTAATAGAAGCAGCAGAAATTACAGGGCTGGCAAAGCATTATGTAAGACAATTAGCTTTACAAGAAAAAGTAAGCCATGTAAGAGCAGGTAAAAAGATTTTGATTAATATTGAAAAATTAATTGAATTTCTAAGCAACGGTGAAAACGGAGGTCAGGCATGCTAGTTAAAGAAAATGAATTACCAAATATGCCAGATATTTTAAAAGAGATTTGCCTGTTATTTAAGTTAAGACATAAAAAGACTACATACAGAATGATTTTAAATATGACTATAAACAAAATGGCTTTCGCTTTTTGCTCAAAACGTATACAATTTAAAGAATATGATAAATTGGGATACCCTAACTGGTATGCTATGATTTTTGCACCTTCAGGATGTGGCAAAGATAGAATAGACAGCGAGTTAGAAAAATATGTATTTTTTGCTTTTAAACAATGGTTTGATGCAAGTGCAAAAAAATATGAAGAAAAGTGCATAATGCTCATAGAAAATGATGCTAGGGAAAAATTTGGTGATTTATATTCAAGAAAGGCAAGATTATATATAAAAGAAGAAACAAATAAATTAAGAAAACTTGTATTTCAGGTGTATAACTGAACTGCGGAAGGACTTTTTGAAGAAGCTAAAGCTCGAAAAAAGTGGGGATTAGGTGCAATTAATATAAAAATCACAGAATTTGCAAAATACTTTCTTAATTTAAAAGTAGAAGATAAACAATTCTTTTCGATAACATTAAACGCTTTTGACTCAAAAATTCCCTCAAAATGTATAAAAAATGATAATCGGGAAGAAGATATAGAAGATGTACCTTTTAATAGCCTGTTAATGAGTGATTATAGCTCTTTTGAAGCCCCGAGAGCAAGACAAGAGCTACTTAATGAGTTGCAAATAGGACTTGCAAGGCGAGAAAATGTAACATTTATACCAAGTATAAAATTTGAAATTGATACCGATGCTGAAACTATTGTAAAAAATAATTACTTGTTTTTTGAGCAAGTTGAAGTTATTGGCAAACAATTTGAAATAATCTTTAATAACCTAAATAATAAAGCAATTTATGAAATACCAGCAGAGGTTTTAACCGAACTAGAAAACTATAAATTAAAATCAGAACTTTTATGTAATGAATATGATAAGGAAATCCTACGAAAAGAAATATTGGATAGACAATATAAAGCAGTTAAATTAGCTACAATTTTTGCAGTATTAAATCAAAAAGATAATATTGTTACTATTACCGATGTAACGCAAGCTATATCTGTTATTGAATATTTAAGTGCTGATTTTAAAAAGTTTGTTAATTATAGACCTAATAAATCCGATAGTTATGATGAATTGTAAAAACAATTTGGGTAAAAAATATAATAAAATGCAGCTTGTATCAATGGCTAATAATTTTGGATTTTCTAAAAACAGATTTAGAGAAAATTTTGATAATGCTATAAATCAAGTTAAAGAAATGGCACGATATGAGGAATATGAACTATTTGAAAATAAAATTAACAACAATACCGGCATGGAATATTACTTATTGCATGTAAATAACCGCGAAATTGCACACATACCTTTAGATATGGTTATTAACGGTTAATCTTATCAATCTTTCAAATCCCAAGAAGAACCGGACTTTTGGGATTTCTAAGTAGTTAAAAATCCGAAAAATGCACTAATAACAATAGATTTATAAGATTTTTCAGAGTTACAGGTAGAAAGTTATGATAAATATAAGTTTAGAACTTTTAATAGAATATTTGGGGCAACCTCGTAAAAAACAAGGCGATGAGTACATTTGGCAATGTCCACTATGCCAAGATAGAGGCAAAGACAATTTAAAATTTAATGTTGCAAAAGGTGTGTTATATTGTTTTGCTGACAATAACCACTCAAAAACGATTTTAAGCGATATGAATAAGAAATTTAATGGTATATGTCCTAAATCACAAAACAATGTTATTAAACCTGTTACAAATAGCGTTAAAATAACTTCTGAACAAATTAGCAACTATGAAAATTATATGTATAAATGCAATGAGAATTTAGTCTTTGATAAAACTTTGCTTGAACTTGCATTTACGAAACGAGGATTAAAACATATTACAATATCCTGTACCAAAATGGGATATGATAAATACAAGCAAGTGTGGACAATTCCTACTTTTAAATATGATTGCAGGGAACAAAAAGTTATAGGATTTGAATTTAGACCGCATGATTTTTCCAAAAATGGTTTATATCGTACAAAAGGAACTCCAAATTGTTTAGCGATGATAAATGCATATTATCCTGAAATTGAAGCTCTTTGCGTAGTTGAAGGTTATTTAGATGCTTATTTGCTACTCCAATATTTAATTGAAATTAAGCAAGATAGATATTTTCATATTGTTACCCCTTCTAATGGTGTTAATTCACTTGTAAAACATTTGCAAGACATTGATTTTAGCAAATACAAAAAGTTCTATATAGCTATTGATAATGACGATGCAGGCAATAAAGCAAAGGCTGAAATTTTGAAAAAATATCCGTTCTTCCATACAATAGATTTAAAGGATTGCAAAGATTTTAATGAATATTATCTAAAATATTTAATGGAGGTCAAATAATGCCAAAATCAGACGGTTACAAGAATTTAATCCCAACTAATAAACTAAGCAAGGATGAAGCTAGGATGTTAGGACAAAAAGGCGGTATAAAATCGGGGGAGGTGCGTAGAATGCGTAAATCATTAAAAGAACAATTATTACTATTGCTATCAGAAAACGAAATACAAGAAAATATTTGTTTATCATTGATTGATAAGGCTTTAGATGGTGATGTGCAGGTTTTTAAACTTATCCGGGATACAATAGGCGAAAAACCTGTTGAAAGATTTTCTACAACCGAATTAAGTATAAACTTAACTCAATCTTATAACGAAGTTAAAGCCTTGATGGAGGCGGAAAAACAGAGAGCAATCAGCGAACAAAAAATATTATTATTGGATGATATAGAAGATTAACCCCTCCCCCTAGTGCTAAAAACCTGAAATATCAAGCCTCACAATAGGGCTAGTATCCCTAGAAAAATTTTTCAAAATTTAGGTTTTTAGATATTTCAAAGCCTCAACAACTTTGTAAAGATACTTCAATTCATTATCAGAGGCATTGTTTATTGAATTATTAAGAAGTTTTATCAATTCATCTCTGCTTTTAATATGTCCAAAATTAAATAATTCTTTTTCTTCAACGTCCAATGCTCCGGCTAATTTTTCCAATGTTTCAGCCGTCATAAATCGTTTACCACATTCAATGTTGCTCAAATTTGGTTTATCCATATCAATTTTTTCAGCAAGAACTTCTTGTGTTAAATTCTTACTTTTTCTAATTTCTTGTATTCTTGCACCTAATTTTTGTTTCAACGATTTCATTCTAAACCCTCCTAAACATGATATATTCAGGATTTGTAAAAAAGAACTCGCTTATTTGCTATCAAAAGTATAATTTGGTAGTTGTTTGTGCTATCATAATTTTGTAAAAATAATATTTTTTACTATTTTTATCATTAAAAGTTAGTAAAATGAAATTCAAAAAAAGGAGTAAAAATGAAAACAATTTTAAAAATTATTCCAATACTCTTAATCTGTGGCATAGCATTTGTAGCATTTATGTGTGTAAAAACAGAAAGAGATTATGATACTAGACAAAAGCAGATTTTATATGGCAAAAAACAAGGTAAAGACATGCAATATTGCAATACAAGAGCAAGTATTGGCATCGAAGATTATACAAGCTGCATGCATAGAAAGAGTGAAAATTATAAATAAATTTATGGAAGGTAAATGATGAAAAGAATATTTTTATGTTTAACTCTGATTTTATTATTCTGTTGCAATGTTAATGCAATAGAAAAAACATCTTTTGCTGAAATTATTACACAACAAAATAATACACTTATGAACAAACTAAATGAAGATGAAAAAAATAAGCTATATGAGATTTCAACAAGATTAATTAATGTCCATGATGAATACAAAAGAGAATGCAAAGCTATTTATAAAGATAATTTAGTTCTTTTTTATTTCCCTGATACAAAAACTATGTCAATTACTATATATGGAAAAATAAATTATATTTCAAATAGTTATGTGCCATTTACAGAATTAGGATTAAAATATAACAAACTAATAATGACATTACCTATAACCAATATGAGATACGACATAATTCCATATTCTTGTGCCGGTTATGGCGGTACATGCAGGTTTTATAATGATGCTTTTGCATCCTTTAACGGCGAACAATTAAGCAAACTGCAATCATTATTTAATAATTGTAATGTTGTATCCAATAAGCGATGGTATGGTGGTTATAATTATCGCTTACAATGTCCAAATACTTTAACTAAAGAATGGAAACTGTATCCCTCAATGCAATATGCTTATGGATTGTTTATTGATGATATAGGTTTGCACGATTTGCTATATTATGGATGTCTGTTACAAAAAATAGGTTATAAGTGGATATAGTTATTTATCTTTAATTTACAGATTTATAATATTCGTCTTGTTTCCATTTGGGTAGTTTTGCTAAACAAATATTAATGTTGTCTAAATTTTTTAGCCATGTCCATATTTTAAGCCATTTATCAATTTTATGAATATCCCAGTATGCATTATATTTATGAAAATAAGAATTTATAAAATTATAAACTTTAGGATAATGAGGATAATTCATTTTTTTGCTCAACAAAAAAGATAAAATTTCAAAATTTGGATTATCGGAATTGTAAAGATAATCTATTTCATAATTTATGTACTCATTTTTGTTTATAATCTCTAGGTTTAAAAGATTTGATAAAGAAAACCATTCTTGCTGGTCAAAATGTGTAGTAAAATTATGCAAATATAAAAAATACTTTTTAATTAATTGAGTTACATATTTTTCTTTTATATTCACTCTTTTGCTTTTTAGGAATTGCAGTACAAATAATGCAACAATATAAATATGCAAAGTCTTATTTTTATTATCCAATAACTTTGAATAACTATAATTAAAATCTTCTTTATCAACATTAACCATCTTAAATAAAGAATTAAAAAAATTATAAATATTAATTTTCTTTTCCTGTGTTAAAAATAGCAAAGCACTAATAGCAGCATTACAGTAATCATTTTCATGTTTGGAATGAAAACATAAATTGTATTTATCTTTGGATTTTACTTTACTTTTATAATCTGTTACTATTTCCTTAGCTAATTTGATTGCTAAATTTTTATTGTCTTTAATCAATTTTTGAAAAACAACAAAATGCTTCAAATAACAATCTCTAGAAGTATTTTTTAGTCCCATCTTTAAGCTTGATAAGCAAGGATTGTTCTCTTTTATGTCCTTTATAAGTTTTAAAAGTTCTTTTTGTGCAATATCCTCAAATATAACTGGAGTATTACCCGTTCTAGCGATGCAATATCCCATGTTGCTTAATATTATTCCATACCAATAAAAACACCTTTTCGGAGGTAAAACTTGCAGTGCTTTAAAAATTAGTTTAAATCCGGTTTTAATATACTTTTTATCATTTTTATCATTACATCGGTTTATTAAAGATATTGTATTAAGAACAGCTAGTGATACTAATGCATCAGAACCATTTTTATTAATCTGCTTTAAATAATAACCTATAGGTTTCTTATAAAAATGATAACGAAAATTACATAAAAATTTCAAAAAATTATGTGGTAATAACTCTATAATTTCATTCCAGGCAATACAATTTAATTCTCTATTTACAGAGAATAATCTTTCTAAACAAGCATTACCAACAAAAGGTCTAAAATAATTTAATAAATGCTGATAGTCTATAAATTTATCAAGCTTAACATTTTTGTAACCATCATCAGCATAATTGTCTTCTTTTACATTTGTTATTTCTTGTTTTATATAATCAATAAATATATTTTTATGTTTTTTTGTGCATTTTCTTTTTAGTAAGTCATAGAATTTACACTTTTCATCTTGGGAATTATATAAAATACACAAAGACCAAATATTACTTGAACAATTCCATTTGTGAATGCTACTATATATGGCATTAATAACATTATTGGGAGTTAGAATATCAACAGAATTAATCCAATACTTTTCGCTACTCCAAACAAATTCTTTTAAAATATCGGAAACAAATTTATCATCTTTAAAAATTCCTTTTGCAATGCTGTTTATCTTCTTTTCAGGTAAAGGATAGTTATTTGCATTAAAAACGACTGATAGAAATTTAATAATATTCATTTCGAGTTGCTTATTCATAAAGTCTATACTCCTGAATAATATATTTACTATCAGCATTAATTTGCCATAAATGTTCGGCTTCTTCGTAATAATGCTTTAAGGATTTAAAGAATGACACACCCTTTTCAAAGTTATTTAAAGAATTTGTAAATCCATATTCGCTGACATCTGATGCAATCCATCTATCGTGGAAAGCACTTAATTTTTTATTATCCTTTTGAGACAATTCTATTATTGATTTAATTTTTATATTTGAAAATAAATGGCTTTTATTATTTTTAATAAATTTTTTCAAACTTTTAGGCAAAACTTCATTACATGTTAATATCCTCACTTCTTTATCTTGTACAGTTGCAAATATATCTATATAATTTATAAATCTTCTTATGTTAAATTCTGCACTCAAAAAATAAGCGTCTGCAATATAAATATATTGATTTTCAGTTGTAGAAATTTCTTTTAATAATTTTTGAAAATATTGTTCAGCTTCTTTAAAATCTTGTCCTTTAAATCCATTAAATGTACTTAATAATTTATTATTGGTATATTCATTAACATATTTATTCCGAGCCATCTGATACTGTATTATATCTGATTTTTCATGGGTTTTGACTGTAGATGTTTCTTGTTTGCCATATTCCTGAATAGAATGAATTTTATTACCTTTTTCGTCTTTAAATACAATTTCTCTGCCTAATATATTCATATTCAAAGAAAGTTCTTTAACAAAAGCTAAATTATTACTATAAACGCATTTCCCAGTACTTATTTCAAAAATTTCTATATTAATATTGTAATCTTCATCTTGTAATTCAAAATCAGTAAATCGTTCTTTAATAATAAAATTTTCTTTTAGAATGATGTCATCATAAGAACTTGCTTCAATATTAGCTATATATTTATTGGGTGTAAATTCATTTTTCATAGATACACTAAATGTTAAAAATTTATCATTTTGGTGAAAAATTGACACTGTTAAATCACTAATTTCTTCAAAGTGTAATACATTACCAATTCTATCAATCAAATATAGTAATTTTACTTCCGCTTTATTTGATAATTCTCTGCGAGTATTTTCTTCTAAATTTAACCAAATATCTTTAATATTACTGTCAAGACACCAATTTTCATAAAGATAACAATTATTTTTAAAGCAACTAACTATTTGTTTTTGAGTATCAGTTTTGTAATCATCTTTTGTCTTTAAAAAAGAAGTACGAATTTGTTCATCAACATTAAAATGTATTTTATACTTATCGATTATTAGTTCTTTTTTGGTAGTAATTATATTTTTAAAATTTATTAAATCTTTATGATTATAAAATCCCTCAACAATTATAAATTCCTTCTCTTCAAGGATTAGAACATTTTTAATATAAAGTTTTTTTGTTTTGCTAAAATCATCACCATCTACAAAACTTGTATATAGATTTATGTAAGCATCTTTTTGTTTTAAAGCTATTATCCTAATTCTTGCCATATTTATATTATATATAAAATTGATAATAATTTAATTATTAAAGATTTCTTAATAATATTTTTTAGATTAAAATTATTATAAGTATAAATGTATGGAGAATAAAGTTTGATTGACAATGATTTATTAATCAAAAATATATTTGAGTATTTGAAAATATTGTTTCCTGATTTTGCAACATGTCGCAGTTATTACTATGATACAGATATGGATAGTGATGATTTGGTTAAGAAATTAACAGCAGTAGCCGTTAAACGATTTCAAAACAATATTGATACTTTTGATTTTAAAAAATATATAAATAAAGATAATCATTCTGAATTGTTTGAATATATACAAACATTTCTACCTGAAAAATATCAAGACACTGGTATTTTAATATTTAACACTTTTGCTCAAAGAATACTTTTAAATACACATGATAATGAAGAAAAATTTAGGGATAATTCTGAATTGTTTTTAAGCATGATAAAAACTGAAATAGATGAATTAATTGCTTTAATAAAACATTTACCAAAACAAAATGATTATTTGTTCTATACAAATGATATTACTACTGATAATGAACTAAAAGGAAGATATTTAACTGATAATATTTTACTACATAGTATGGATAAAAATCTTGTACTTACTATGAAAAATATGGATTTTAACATTAGAGAATACCACAAAATTGAAACCTTATTAGTTGAAGCTTTATCATTAATTTTTACAGAAAAAATCCAATTTTATCAATTTGCAGATACGCATACATTATTATTAAAAGAATATGGCTGTAAGTATATTAATTTATATCCAATTAATGATACCCCTTGGCATATTTCTCAATATAATATTCCTTTTATACCTTTTAAATCTCAAATAAATTTAACCTTGGACAATTTTGAAAAAATACAAAATTTATTATCGCAATACATGATTTTGATACAAAACATTGACAAGGATGATTATAAAAGGGTTTCACTAGATTTTTATCTAGATGCACTAACTAAATTTGGAGCTGCAAAGATTACATATAGTGTTATAGCTATTGAAGCACTTTTTAATGTATCGCATGCAGATATCCAAAAAACTGTTATACAAAGAGGTTTAAAAATATTACAAAATTTTTATACGCCTGAATATTGGGAACAAATAGAATGTGATTTAAAAACAGCCTATGATATCAGGTCGGAATATGCACATGGTGAAAGTAAAAAATCAAAAAAAGCTACAATAAAACTATCTGAACGAATTTTAGAATATGCCCGTATTATATTAATTGTTTTTATACAATTAAGTCTATTAATAACAAATGAAAGAAAAAAGACCAAAGAGAAAAAATATATTAATCAACACTTAATAGAAAAAAGCCTACTTTATCCAGATGTAAATACACGCTTTTGTCAGATGATAAGTAATTTACAAGTGCATATTAAACCTTTTGAAGATATTGGCGATGTTTCTAATTTATTCCCAGTAATCAATCAAAATACTTAACTAAATCACTATAATTCTAAACTCTTATAAACTTTTCCATAATTCTTATTAAACTTGCTTTCGGATACAAAGAATTTATCTATTGCTTTAATGTACTCATTGTGTTCTTTTCTCTGCTTAATTAATTCAAGAGAACAAACCATATCAGCACATTGTAATAATCTATATTCTTCTTGCAATACACCTTCTTTAAAGCGGTAATTTTTCAAATTAGTTAAAAATGCATTATGCAGGATTTTAGTTAAATAGTCTTGCCCTTCATCATAATAAATCACAATTTCATCAAATTTATTAAAATAACTATGATTATCTGTAATCATTTGTTTTATATAAAGTTCTAGTTTTTGTCTTATGACTTGTTTAGAAGAACAAAACTTTTTATCACATACAAAAGTTTTATGTTTTAATTTTAGCCTACGCATCAGAACAAATAGGCGGTAAAACAATTTTCTTCTAAAATCATCATTAAATATTTGATATGGCTTTTGTTGGCGGATTAACGGCATTGAATGTATTGGAAGCTGTTTTTCTAATCCATTTCTTAATAAAAAATCTTCAAAATTTTTAATATCACTTTCTATTGAGATTGATTTGTCATGAAACAAAAATGATACAATATATAAATCTCTTAGATTGTTATTTCCAGAGTTATTTCTTTCAAAATTTCCCGACTCGTCTATAAAAATTCCTAATTCACTCATAACTTTCCTAAATATAAAAAATGGCGAGGAAATTGCCCCGCCGATGACAGACCATGTATTTCAAAGAATACCCTAGTCTATCTTCATTGTATCGTAATTTCTGAAAAAATTCAAGTGATAATAAGAAATTTTAAGAACTTAAAAGAACTAAAAAGAAACTATAAAATAGTTCAACAATAATTCAACTTTTTTATAAAAATTCAACAAAAATTAACTCAAATTACAAAAGACTATTAAAAGCAATTTCCCTAAAACCTTTACAATATCTAAGGTTACAACAAACTGCAAAAAGTTATAAAAAACTGTTTTGCAATCTGTTAACCGGTAGGTTGTTGGTTCGAGTCCAACCTGGCGAGTTTTTTATTGCAAAGAAAAAACTCGGGCTTGTCCCGACATTTTCTATGCTTGAAATTTTTTAAGTTAAGACTCGAACCAACTAAGTGAAGAGTTTAGAGAGGAGCAAGCAGAGAGCGAAGGACTTTTCTTTGGAAGAAACGAAGTTTCTGAAAAGAAAAATTGTAGACTCGTTTAATGCGAGCGACTCAAGACAACCTGGGGGGGGGGGGATTGTGGTGATAAATTATGGGTTTTGGGGTTTTAAATTATTATCAAATTTTTGCATTCTGATATTATTATTTGCATCAACTTTTTCAATGCAATAAGTTTTTGTTTTTGGGTAATAACCTATTTCTTCATATGGGAAACCTGATTCAGAAGTTTTTAATGGAGTTTTAAACTTTCCAATGTGTTCTAGATTTCCGTCTTTGTATAAAGCTTGAACTCCTTCTATGTTATTAGAATTAGTATTTTCTTTGATAATTTTAAGATAAATTCCGTCTGGTTTTATATTTTTACTTTGTAAAAATAATAAATTGTTATTTTTGTCATATTCTTCATATGTATAAGAACCATCTTTTTCGTATGTATACAATTTCATTCCATTAATATTTTCATTTTTTATTACAATCTGTCCTGTTGTTTCATTAAATGTTTTTTCACTTTCAACAAGATTAATATCATCTGGAATATTAAAATGTTCAGTCATATTTGTTTTTTTATATTTATTATAATTTGCACTAGCATCTAACCCTTTTATTAAAGTATTTGTTTTTAAAGAGGGGAAGAGTTGTGTTGGCATTATTGAAATTTTGTTTATCTTTAAAAGAGATTAAACTATGGACATTAATGTTATTAATTGATTTAATATTATTCATAAAACATCCTCATTATTTATATATGTAAAAACATATATTTTTTAAAAATGGACGGTTCAAGGTGTTTTTTATTGTGAAAAAAAAAGACTTTTTTAATGTTTTGGGGTATATTTGTACAACCTATAGGCTATATAAATTAGTTGAAAAGTTTGAAGAGAGTTCGGCGCATATTTTTTTTAATTGGCTTAACATAGTTCAAAACAATGCTGTTCGTTTCAATAAGGAATTTGCGTGCTTTCCCCGTTTTAGGATAAAGTGACGCAAAAGTTTCCTTGAAAGCGTCATCAGCCTCTTTTACATGTTTGGATTTATATAGATCTTTAAGGTTTCTCTTAAAGCAATCCGGATAATTATTTGTGCGGTGTTTTTTTCTTGCAAGCAGCCCGATAGTCGGGTTTTCTTTGCAGTCAATTAAATGATTTATTGCATCATCTGTGCAGTCTTTTGCAACACGAAAACGGGTATCAAGATGCGCATTGTTCCAGTATGCGTTGCATCTGACACTTTCAAAACGTATCCCGCCGTTCATTATTTCTGACATATTATACTCCTTTTTTAATATAAAACCATGAAAAAATAAAATTTGCTATTTAATATTCAAACTTACTGTTTAAATAGTGTTGAAAAATTTTTCAAAAATTTTAAGTGGAAATATAATTTGTGTCGCTATAGTAAAACCGACCTGCGAACTGTGTGCGAGATTTATTTATCTTTGCTAGGACATAGACCAAGCCCCAAAAGTGTAAATACAGCAGCAGTTGATATAGCTACAAACATTGTTAAATTTTCTGCACGATGAACCTCTTTAAACGGAGTTTCTCCGTCCAAGAAAATACCTCTTTTGTTCTTTTCAAGGGTATGTTCTGAATATTCGTTATTTTCATCTGTAACTTTTAGTTGAACTTTGTAATTATCACTATTTTTGTCTTTTATTAATTTTGCATCAAAATGCAAATCTTTATAAGGTGCTTTGTATGTAATTCTGTTAGCTCTGCTTGTAGTTCCACCAAAGCAATTGGGCTCATCATAAAACTTCTAGGTATGAATTAACTTCGACAAGTTTTACTCTGCCTATAACATGATTTGGGTCATTTTTATCTTTTTTGATATAGATACTTCCTTGTATATCACCTTTTACATCTGCATCAAAGTTGCCCGTAGTTCTATATCCAATATCGGCAGTATATTCTGTGTTCGAGATTTTCTGAACATTACTTAAATACTCTGTAGAAAAAGCTTCAAAGAGCTCTTTTTTGTCAATATGCTCAAACACATGACAATTCTTAAGACCTTCATAATTAGGCCCACAAGCTGTAATTCCTAAACCCGTAAGTCCTGCAGACGCATAAGTAAGAATTTTCTTTGTTTTTTACTTGTGTTTGCCCGAAAGTAGTTGAATTGTTTGTCGAAATAGGCATTATATTCATTGTAAATTTACTCCTCACAGTTATTTATATTACACCTAAAACTCGTGAAAAATAAATTTTGCTATTTTATTCAAATATTAAAATTTCCTTAATTTTTTCAAAAAAAATATAAATCTATTATATAAATATAAATGTAAATAAATAGGAGGATTATATTATGGCATTAAAACCGTTACAAGACAGAATCGTTATTAAGGTAATTGAAGATACAGAACAGACTTCCGGCGGAATATTTATTCCGGATAGTGCAAAAGAAAAACCTCAAAAGGGTGAAGTTGTTGCTGTTGGAGAAGGCAAGACTAACGATAAAGGCGAAAAAGAACCTATGGGCGTTAACGTTGGGGATATTATCCTTTATGCTAAATATGCCGGAACTGATGTAAAAATGGATGGGGTAGAGTACAAAATTCTTTCAATTAAAGATGCTCTAGCAGTATTAGTTTAAAAAATTAGGTAATAGGAGATATAAAAATGGCAAAACGTATAGTATTTGAAGAAGAAGCTAGAAAATCGCTTCTCAGAGGTATAGATGCAGTTGCTGACGCAGTAAAAGTTACTCTCGGACCAAAAGGAAGAAATGTAATTTTACAAAAAAAATTTGGTGCACCTCAAATCGTTAACGATGGTGTTACAATTGCAAAAGAAATTGAACTTCAAGATGGTTTAGAAAATGCAGGAGCACAGCTTCTTAAAGAAGTTTCATCTAAAACAAACGATGTAGCCGGGGACGGTACAACTACAGCTTCTGTACTTGCTCAGGCAATTGTTAGAGAAGGTTTGAAAAATTTAACAGCCGGTGCAAATCCAATGTCTATGAAACGTGGTATTGATAAGGCTGTTGATATTGCAATCAATAAGATTAGAGATTTGTCTAAATCAGTAAGCACAAAAGAAGAAATTGCACAGGTTGCAGGTATTTCTGCCGGTAACAACTCTGAAATTGGTGAATTAATTGCTGAAGCAATGGAAAAAGTTGGGCACGATGGCGTGATTACTGTTGAAGAAAGCAAATCTTTCGGTACTAACTTAAAGGTTGTAGAAGGTATGCAGTTTGATAAAGGTTATATTTCACCTTATTTTGTAACTGATCCAGAAAGAATGGAAGCAGTTCTTGATGATGCATATGTTCTTTGTGTAAACAAAAAGATTAATTTAATTGCAGACTTAGTACCTGTTCTTGAACAGGTAGCACGTGATGGACGTTCATTATTGTTAATCGCTGAAGATGTTGAAGGTGAAGCTCTTGCAACATTGGTTGTTAACACAATGAGAAAAGTTTTAAGAGCTGTTGCAGTAAAAGCTCCTGGATTTGGCGACAGAAGAAAAGCTATGCTTGAAGATATCGCTATTTTAACAGGCGGTCAAATGTTTACAGAAGAACTCGGTATCAAACTTGAAAATATTACAACAGATATGATGGGTGTTGCAAAACGTGTAACAGTTACTAAAGATGAAACAACTATCGTTGTTGGTGATGAAACAAAAGAAGCAGTAAGAGAACGTGTAAACTTGATCAAGAAACAAATTGAAGCTTCTGACAGTGAATACGATAAAGAAAAATTACAGGAACGTATGGCTAAATTAGCCGGCGGTGTTGCTGTTATAGAAGTTGGTGCTGCTACAGAAATTGAACTTAAAGAAAGAAAGTTAAGAATTGAAGATGCACTTAACGCAACAAGAGCAGCTAATGAAGAAGGTATTGTACCAGGCGGCGGTGTTGCGCTTATAAGAGTTCAGCAAGAACTTGAATCTAAGATGAACACTATTACATTTGAAACAGATGACGAAAAGAGCGGTTATAAGATTTTGACAGCAGCTCTTGACGTACCTTTGAGAGCAATTGCTTTCAACTCAGGTGCAAAATCTGATGTTGTTGTTGAAAATGTAAGAGCTGAAAAAGATGCATATGGTTACGATGCTCTTCTTGACAGATATACAGATATGTTTGCTGCAGGTATCGTAGACCCTGCAAAAGTTACAAGGAGTGCTCTTGAAAATGCAGCATCTGTAGGTTCAATGCTTCTTACAACTCAAGCAGCAGTTGTTGATATTCCGGAAGAATCAAAAGCTCCTGATATGTCAGCAATGGCCGGCATGGGCGGTATGGGCGGCATGATGTAGAATGCGGCAGCCGGAGTGAAGCCCGAATTCAGCGGCGGTGAGCCGGTGAACTGAGGGCGGAACTTGACGATTGCGACGTAGAAATCTTTGATTTCACAGGAGCAGTGCTACGCACGTAGACCATTGGACGGCTGACAATTGTATCACTACAAGTTGTTATTATGACTACCGGTCAGCCTCAAAGTCGACATAGAAATCTTAAAAAAGGTGTCGGAAAGTTGAAAAACTTTCCGACATTTTCTTATTTTCCAGCAAATTTATTTTTTACGGGGTTTATCAATAATATGTTAATAATATCAAATCAACAAAATTATAACCCTTTATTCGGTACAAAAAATATTCCGCGTGCAGAGCTGGAAATGCTTCTTGCGAAAGATAAATCTTCTGCACAGATTGCACGCAAATTTGGTGTTACTACAGGTACTATTATGCGTAAAATACGGGAATATGGTTTGCAACTTCCTTCTGAAAAACTTCGTGAGCGTTTTTACAATGAAGCACTTCCGCTACTGGAACAGGGGGTATCGTATGCAAATGTTCGTAAACTCACAGGAATCAGCGAAGAATATTCAAGGAAGTGGCTTAAAAAGAACTCTTATCCTTCAAACAAAGTGTTATTTGCCCAACACCTTGAAGAGCTATATAAGCAAAACTATACAGATGAGCAAATCGCAGATATTCTATACGTAGAAGCATCAACGATTGCACGCAGGCGTGGTGATTTAGGTTTGAAGAGGAAACTTGGACGTCCGCAAAGTAATATTGACTGGCAAGAAATTCTCGAAATGCTTAAAAGTGGAAAAACAGCACCACAAATAGTAAAAGAGTTTAAAATAAGTGCTAAATTGCTTGCAGAAAAAATTAAAGAAATAAGTGGAGTTACTCCTAAAAAAATAGAACTTGAATATCGAAAAAATTTTGTTGCCAATTGCCTTGCAAAAGGGGATAATATTTCTTCTATTGCAGAAAAATTAAATCTTAGAAGAGAGCCGTTGTATAAATTTATACAAAAATTTCTTCCAGAATGGGTTACATCAAGAAAATCATAACGCAGAGTATATTCGGTTGAATTTTTCAATTTTGTCAAAGGTCCAGCCTGCATTATAATTTATGGCGTTTTTAATAAGAAGTTTCCAGCTCGCAGGGTTTTGAGTATAAAGTTTTAAAGCTTTTGTGACGGCTGTATTAAAGCTTTCAATGATATCTTCTTCCGTATTTACCGGAGTTTTTGTTTTAAATCCGCACCCGAAAGTCATATCATCAAAAATGTCCGAAATAGTGTCGTTATATATTCCCTGTCTCAGAGCAACCGGAACGCATCCATATTTCATTGCTGTAAAATGGTTTGAAGTTGTTATATTATTTCTTGCACAGAAGAAAGCTAAGTCCGAAGAAGCGTAAAACTGGGCGAGATTTATCTCTCCATCAATGAACAGCCATTTACCCGAATAACCTATATGTTCTTCAAGAAACTCCACCCAGTTTTTTATCTGGTTGTTTTCAAGACCGTTTGGAATGTTAACGATAGTTTGAATATTTTTAAACTCTTCCAATAGTTTTATTATTGAGGTCAGTGCAATATCTGTGCCATCGGTGAATATATCCGCGGAAAGTTTGCAGAAAATAAGCGGAGTGTCAAAAAATGGGGCCAGATAACCTTTTATGGTATATTCTTCGGATTTGAAAAATTTCGGGTCAATAAATCTTGTGCGTATTCTGTCTTTGGAAAACTCTCTTGTAAGATATTTTTTATTTCTAATGCGTGCTTCTCTAAAGTCATCTTGAGTAAATGGCTTATATATAACAGCTTGCGGAATTTCATATCCATAGGAAATGTATGAACTTTTATTTTTTGTTTTGCATATTCTGTCGAACATTTTTCCAGAAAGCTCCGGCTTTGTTAGAATGCTGTTATAGTATGTTTTTGACGGTACTGCCCAGAAATCAGCCCGTTTAAGCGTATGAAAAATAGTGTTGTAGTATAAATCATTTTCATATTCCATTTTAGGGAATAGTTTCAATATTCTTGAATTTAACCGGTTAAACAAAATGTTTTCGTCGATATCATCACATTTTTCAGGGTATTTTCTAAGCTTGTAATAGTTTTGATAAATAAAATCCAGACATTCTCTCATCTGGCAGAAACATTTAGTATTGTGCAGGTTAAATAATGACGCAATACATTTTTTTATAATTTTATCACGGCACAGCTTTTTCATCCCGTTTGAATCAACAAGATTAATTGCAGCCCAGAAAGCTTCTTTTTTGTCCGCTTCAAATCTCGAAAAATCATGAATAATTTGCAGAACTTTTATAGGATAGTGAGATTTTTTCTCAAACTCTGCACCTAGATAGAAAGGAATGTTATCCGCATGGATTACTTCCGGTTTAAGTTTACAGGAGGCAATTCTCGAGGCTTTGATAAAAGGTGCAAGGTATTGAAGTCTTGTGCGGTCAGACCCTGAAAACGCTTCTGAATAAAGTCCGTAAACATCTATGTTTAAACTGTTTTGCTTCATTTTATACAGGGAGGCGCTGTTCATACGGTTTTGAAGGTAGTATTCAAAGCCGTATATTAGTTTTTCTGTTTCGTTTTTGTTGTCAATCGGAATTAGAACTTTTATATCTTTATCAGGATACTGTTTTCTGAACGCAGAAATAAAATCCAGCGGCGGGTAATCGAGCGTTAAATATAATATTGTTTTAAAATCGTTATTCTTTTGAGTTTTTCTGAATAACGACGAAAAAAATTTTCTTATAAAACGCCATTCTGTTTTGAAATGATTAAAAGATTTGCAGGTTTTTGAATATTCTTCCTTAAAATCTGCCGGCTGTATCCCGTATATTATATCAAGTTCTCTGGCGTGTGATTCTGTTCCGAAAGAGTCCTTCATATAATTCAAGTTATCATACTGAACAGTTGAAATCAAGCCGGCTATTGACAGAACTTTTAGTTTAGTTGTATACTCCAATTATGGAAAACTTACATTTTGAATTAACAAACAATTCATCCTCCTCTTGCTCCAAGTTTCAATCGGGACTTGAGTGATTTTGGTATGTAAGTTTATGTAACAGAATTGACGATTTTTGAAAAGTCCCGTTTACTAAAACGGGACTTTTTTTGTATTTGGAAAGGATAATTAATGAAAGTAAATAATATAAATAGTACAGCATTCAGAGGACCGCTTGACGGAGTGGTTACAAGCGCCTTAAGGACCTGCGATATGAATGAGATGGTTAATGCTGTCGGGCTTGATGTCGGTGCAATGGTAATCCCGAGGGCTTATTATGATACAAAGGCAAGAAATGAGTATGCAGGTGCGGAAACTTTTATCAGAGAAATAAGCGGAACTTTCATTAACTGTCTTTCTGCAGGTTTATTTGCAATGGGTATTTCTAAAATAGCTGCTAGAAAAATTGAACCAGACGTAAAAATTAATCCTGAAAGCTGGTACTCAAAAGATTCTCTTGAAACTTTAAGGTGCGCGTGGGATAAAAGTAAAAATACAAAAGATTATATTGTCGAAGTTCTTGAGAATATTTCAGGACGTGACGGCAATGGGGTAAATGAATTTAAGAATATAAAATGGGAAAATATTGAATGGATTGATGAAGCTAAGTGGGATAAGATTAAGTGGAATAACCCGAAATATGCTGGAATTCAGGACAATCTGAAAACGAAAAAAGGTTTTGTTCAAACATTCTGTGAGCTTGTCAACGATAAAAATATAACAAAAGATGATAAGAAAAATGTTCTTTTAATTATGGAACGCCGGATGGCAAATGCGCTTGGCTCAGAAAGAGAAACTGAATTAAACATAGACGGACATAAACTTTCTGCAAAACTTGAAAACATATTGCGAGATACTCACGATATGGGCAAGGATATTTTTAATAAAAATAACGGAAAAGAAATTGAACGTGCAATTAACAAGATTAATAAGGTAAATAAAGTAAAAACTTTTGGTGCGATTGCTGCTTCTTGCGCTCTAGGGCTTACTAATCAGTGGCTTAACAGAAAAATCACAGAGAAAAGGACCGGTAAGAAAGGATTTGTAGGTGATGTAGATTATACTTCTTCTGATAGAGGCGAGAAGCGTAAGGATTGCCTGCTGCCATTTAAAAAACTAGGAGCAAGCGTTCTTATGGCAGGTATGGTATTTAGCGTAATGGGTGTAAAGAATTTTAAACAATTTGCCAAAAAATTAGAATTTACAGGGCCTGTAACAAGCGGAAATGCTATAAAAACAGTTTACGCAGCAACGATTATAGGAAGGTTTATGGCTGCAGACAACGGAACTGAACTTAGAGAGTCAATGACAAGAGATTATCTGGGCTTCCTAAACTGGCTTGTCTTTGGCGGTTTTGCTGCTAAGGGTGTTGCAAATCTTCTGGATAAAAACGGTAAAGATTTGTTCAATTACACAAAAGAAGGTAAAGGCTTGAAACATTGGCTCAGAGATATGAACCTTAAAACACATAATGAAATTGCTGCAAAAGGAAGCAAATTCGCTAAGAGAAATATGTGGAAACTTAACCTCGCTCACGCTGCGGGTATTACATATTCTGCCGTGACTCTGGGAATTTTGCTTCCGATGATGAACGCAAAGATAACGGAAAAGAAGGCTAAAAAGAAAATATAAAAATTCCTTTGATGTATAATTAATTTATAGAAATTAGAGGAATTAATTATGCTAAAAGGAAATGAAATTAGACAGTTATATTTAGATTATTTTAAAAACAAACATCAGCATACGATTGTAGAAAGCTCAAGCCTCGTGCCTGATAACCCTACAGTGCTGTTGACAACAGCAGGTATGCTTCAGTTTTTACCGATATTTTTAGGGATTACAAAATCACCTTATGACCCTGCAAGAGCAGCTTCCTGCCAAAAATGTGCAAGAGCGGGAGGAAAAGATTCTGATATTGAAAATGTTGGAAGAACTCCGCGCCACCATACCTTTTTTGAAATGTTAGGAAACTTCTCTTTTGGCGATTATTATAAAAAAGAAATTATTCCATGGGCGTGGGAATTTGTAACAGAAGTACTAAAACTTGATAAAGACAGACTCTGGATAACTATTTTTGAAACTGATGACGAAGCGTATGATATCTGGAGAAGTATCGGCGTTCCTGCTGAACGTATCAAGAGAAAAGGCAAGAAAGACAACTTCTGGGGTCCTCCTGGAGCGTCAGGTTCTTGCGGACCTTGCTCGGAAATTCACTATGATTTGGGCGAACAATATAAATGCTCTGATGACTGCGGTATTGATACGTGCGAATGCGATAGATGGGTTGAGATTTGGAACCTTGTATTTACAGAACTTTATCAGGATGAAGAAGGCAACCAATCGCCTCTTGAACATAAAAACGTTGATACCGGCATGGGATTAGAACGTATAACAATGGTTTGTCAGGGAGTTGCCTCAACATTCGAAACAGATTTGCTCAAGCCGATTTTAGATAAAGTTTCTGAGATGAGCGGAGTTCCTTACAAGAAATCTGAAAAAACAGATATTTCTCTTAGGATTATAACAGACCACGCAAGATGTGTATCTTTTCTTATTTCAGACGGCGTAATCCCTGGCAATGAAGGCAGAAGCTATGTGTTGAGAATGATTCTTAGACGTGCTCTGCGCCACGGTAAGATTTTAGGAATGGAGCTTCCGTTCTTGTACAAACTCGTTGATGTAGTTGTAGATAATTACGGAGAAGCTTATCCTGATTTAGTTAAGAATAAGTCTAAAATTATTGATGTTATCAAAAAAGAAGAAGAAAGGTTTGCTAAAACTCTTGATAGAGGATATAAAATGCTTGAAGAATTTATATCCGAAAAGAAAGATATTGACGGCGAAAGTGCTTTCAAACTCTATGATACATACGGCTTCCCGTTTGAGCTTACAAAAGAAATTGCAGAAGAAAACGGTTTAGGCATTGATGAAAATGGCTTTAAAAAAGCAATGCAGGAACAAAAAGACCGTGCAAAAGCTGCTGCTGAGAAGATTTCCGTTACAGGCGATATGAAGTATGCAAAAGTAGAAAATGAAGTCGGCTCAACCGAGTTTGTAGGCTATCTTGTGGATTGTGCACAGGCTAAAATCCTTGCAGCAATTGAAGGTGAAGGATATACCGATATAGTTCTTGACAGAACTCCATTCTATGCAGAATGCGGCGGTCAGGTCGGCGATAGCGGATATATAGTTAATGAAAACTTGAAAGCAGAAGTTTTAACAACATTCAAAGTTAACCATCTTTTTGTACACAGATGTCAGGTTGTTAACGGAGAGGTTAAAGTTGGTGATTATGCTTTTGCGCAAATTGATTCTGCAAGAAGGGCGCAAATTAGAGTTCACCATACATCTGCTCACTTATTGCAGGCTGCTTTGATTAAAGTGCTGGGCGATGAGGTTAAACAAGCTGGTTCGCAGGTTGAAGAAAATAGAATGAGATTTGACTTTACCTTCTCACGTGCAATGACCCCTCAGGAAGTTAAAAAGACAGAAGATATTATGAACAAATGGATTGGTGAAAAACTTCCTGTTAATACTGATGTAATGGGTATTGAAGCGGCAAAACTTACCGGTGCTACAGCATTATTCGGTGAAAAATACGAAGATGTTGTCCGCGTTGTGAGCATTGGTGGTAAAGCTAAATGTAACTGCGGCAGCGATTGCAGCTGTGACCATGAAAGCGGAGAAGAAAAAGAAGTTATCTCAAAAGAATTCTGCGCAGGTACTCATGCTTCAAATACAGCTGATTTAAGGCTTGTAAAAATAGTATCAGAAGGGGCTATTGCAGCTGGTACGAGAAGAATTGAAGCTGTTGTTGCTGATGCAGCGCTTGGTTATCTGAATGCAAAATCTGCGGAAATAGATAAACTTGCTTCAAGATTTAAGGTTCACTTTGATGAAGTTGAACCAAGAATTGAAAAATTACTTGAAGAAAATAAAGAACTTCAGAAGGAACTTGAGGAAACAAAAGCAGAGATGGCAAAAAGCAAATTTGCAACGTTTGTTTCTAAAGCCCAGGATATTGAAGGCGGTAAATTATTTATCACAAAAATTGAAAATCTTGATGCTGATGCAGTTAAATCCGGTATAGAGATGCTTTCTAATAAATTGGGCGAGAGCATAATAGTTCTTGCAAATGAAAGAATGGTTATAGTAAAAGTAACTGACGGTTTCGTTAAAAAAGGTATAAATGCCGGAAAGATTGTTGGCGAAATTGCAAGAGCAACCGGTGCAAACGGAGGCGGCAGACCGAATTTTGCACAGGGTGGTGTAAAAGATGCTTCTAAACTGAATGAGATTTTGGCTAAGGTTGAGGGAGATTTGAGATGAGAATATTGACTTTGGATCAATCATTTCAGGCAAAAAAGATTAATCTAAAAGATTATGCAATTTTTGAAGAGCCTATTCTTACAAATGAAAAAATTATTTCTCCGAAAGACACCAGGGAGTTTAATTATAAAATGCAAAAAGTTTTGGCGGAATATAAACAAAAGGCGCTCAGGACTCTGGAGAATGCCAAAAATGTATTTATTAAAAAATGAATAACAAAGGGCGGAACCTTTTAGGTTCCGCCCTTTGTTATTCAGGAATAATTATTCCATTTATATAAGCTGATTCATCCTTACTTAAGTATTTTAAAGGTGTTGTAATAAGATAATATTCAGATGTTCTGGAATACTTTCTCATAAATCTATTTTAAACCCAGGATTGCAAACTGACAAAAGTAGGTTATAATTTATAATATATACCCTAAGATGAGAGGACTTAATTATGGCTGACGGTTTATCCCTGAATTTGCAGTTGTTACAAAATATCTCAGATATGACAGGAGGAACTGCTGCCGGTGCAGGCAGTGCAAATAATAAGCCTGCTGTTTACGCAAAAGAGGGCGATCCGAATTATGACGAAAAGATGGATGCTGACGGTGACGGCGTTGTTACCATGGAAGAATATCAGGAGTACTGCAAGGAGAATGGCATAAGTACCGATGAGCAGGCTGCAGAAATGCAGAGCCGCGGTGATGCAATGATTAAAAAACAAGCAGAGGAAGCTCCAATTGCTTATGATGATTATATTAAGTACTGCGAAGAAAATGGTGCGGGAGCTGTTCAGAACTCAGGAAAAGTAGAAAGTTCCGGAGTCAATGATGCGGGGCTGGTTATACGTAATGTTGGAAAAGCACTGAGCAGTTACTCAGGAAACCAGATAAAACTTCCTGAAGCTAAAATTGAGCGCAATGCTTAGTCTAGTTTAATTTCTCCCTGTCTGAAAATTACCGGTTTCCCGTCCTTAAATCCGGCAACGGTTGAAGCTTTGCCTTTAGCTTCATGTCCGTATGACGGGATTACAAGGTCAACTTTGCTGCCTATATATTTAACAGCTTCATCATATGTTAAAGCTGGTGCTTCTCCTGAAAGATTTGCGCTTGTAGTCGCAAGAACTCTTCCGTCAATATTTCTGCAAATTTCTGCAAAAGTTTCATTGTCAGGGATGCGTATGCCGACAGTCGGCATACCTGATGTAATATAGTCAGGAGTTTTTTCAGATTTTTCAAGTACAAGAGTTAAAGCACCCGGGAAATGTTTTTTTATTAATTTTTGTGCTTCCTTTTCAATAGGCTGACGCACGTAATCAAAAAGGTTATATACTTCATCGCTCATCAGAATTAAAGGTTTTTTCCCATCTCTGTGTTTAATCTCATAAATCTTCTTCACTGCTTCTTCGTTGTCTGGAAGACAGCCAACCCCCCAGACTGTGTCTGTAACATACGCAATAACGCCGCCTTGCTGCAATACTTCGTTTATCTTGCTCATGTTTTCAATCATATATATTTACCCCTTCTGTTTTTTATATTATAATACAGGGGTAAATATATTTATATAAAAACTTATAAGGAGGCAAGATGGTTCAGCAATTTAATACTCCTCAAAAAACAAGACAAGCAGTGATATTGTTTTTAAAAGGTTCTGCAACACCAATTGTAATGTATTATGAAAATCCTCAGGCAGTTTATGCAGAATTAAAACAATTAATGAAAAGCCCGACACCTGTTCTTGTTGAAAAAGAGCCAATGGGGCCGATTAAAAAACTTTGTTTTGTTTCAACCCAGATAGCAGGTATTGTTTTACAGGAAGAACCGTATGCATAATGACAAGGTTGTTTTAATCGAAGATATAGAACGTGAGCCTGATAAAACCCTTCAATACAAATTTGAGGGGAAAATTAGCGAACTTGAAGACTGCACAGTTGATGCAGAACTTGAAATAAAATCACTCGGAGATTTTATAGAAGTCAAAGGTGAAGTTTCCGGTTCATTAAAACTTGAATGCGACCGATGTCTTAATAAGTACGACTATGATTTTGATATAGATATTGATGAAACATATGCAAAACGCTCTCTTTATGATGAGTATTCGCAGGAGCTGGAGCTCCAATCCGGCCAGTTTATCACAGATTTAAACGGCGCAAAAGAAATCGATATTTATGACTTATTGTATCAATCTGTAATATTAGCTTTACCAAATAAAAAGGTTTGTGGTATAAATTGTAATGAGGGACTATTTGTGTCTGATGAAGATATGGAAGTTCACGATGAAAGAATGGATGTTTTTAAAAACATCAAAATAAATCCTAAAAATAATTAACCCGAAAGTAAATAGTAATAAAATTTTAGATTAGAAAGGACATTATAGAAATGGCAGTACCAAAGAAAAGAACAGGGCACAGTGCTCAAGGAAAAAGAAGATCAAACTGGAAGGCAGCAAAGCCTGAATTAACAACTTGTCCAAACTGCGGTGCAAAAGCATTAACTCACACAGTTTGTACAGCTTGCGGAACATACAAGGGCAAAGTAGTTTCTAAAAAAGCAGAAGGCTATGTTGAGGAAGCTAAGGAAGAAGTAAAAGAAGTTAAAAAAGCTAAAAAATCAGCAAAGAAAGAAGAAGCAGCTCCGGAAGTTGAAGTAAAAGCTGAAGAAAAAGCTGAAGTAGTTGAAGAAGCTTCTGAAGAAACTCCTGAAGCTTAGTATTGGAAAAGAATTAATAAAGGGATGAGTTAGATGACAAGAATAGCTATAGATGCGATGGGGGGAGACCACGCTCCGTTTGAGATTGTTGCAGGTGCAGTATGGGCAGCGGCAGAATATGGCGTAGCGTTGGAGTTAGTCGGAAAACAGGACAGAATTGAACATTGTCTTGAAGTAATTCAGCAGGAAGGTTTTTTGTCTGATTGCGGTAAAGCCGGCAGAAAAAGAAGGGTGAGAGTAGATGTAAAATCTCTCGACATCAAAGTAACCCACGCGTCTGAAATAATTGAAATGGGCGAAGCTCCGGGACAGGCTATTCGTAAAAAGAAAAACTCATCAATAGTATTGACGGTTAATTCGGTTGCAACAGGCAGCTCTGACGCTCTTGTTGCTGCCGGGTCTACCGGTGCGGCTATGGCATCAAGCTTATTCGGACTCGGAAGAATTCCTGGAATTGACAGACCTGCTATTGCAGTTACTCTGCCAACGATGAAGAAACCTATTGTTATAATTGACGGCGGTGCAAATAGCAATTGTACCCCTCAAATGCTTAAACAATTTGCAATTATGGGGCAGACATTTTCTAAAAATGTTCTGGGAATTGAAAACCCGCGTGTAGGTGTTCTTAATATCGGCGAAGAAGCCGGCAAGGGAAATGAACTTGCTCAGCAGACTTATAATCTTCTTGAAGAAGAAAAAGAAAAGTTTAACTTTATGGGAAATGTTGAGGGCCGGGAATTATTCCTCAATGTTTGTGACGTAGTTGTTTGTGACGGCTTTGCAGGGAATGTTGTTCTCAAAGTTACAGAAGGAACTTCTTCATTATTGTTCAAAATGATTAAGAGTGAATTCAAATCAGACTTTCTCGGAATGCTTATAGGTATCCTTGCAAAACCATTTATGAAACGAATTTACGAAAAAATTAATTATGAAGAATTTGGCGGCTGTTTGCTTCTAGGGGTTAAGGGTATTACTGTAATTTCTCACGGAAGAAGCAGGGCTTATGCTATAAAGAATGCAGTAAGAGTAGCTAAAGAAGCTGTTGAAACAGGCGTAAACAGAAAGATTTCCGAATCTATCGGAGCGTAGGGATATTTCGTCCCAATAGGGTAAGAGGAGTAATTAATCAATGGGAAATAATACAATTCCTTTAAAAATTGCCGGTGTCGGGTACAGCATTCCTGATACGGTTATAACTAATGACGATTTAACAAAATTATATGATACTTCTGATGAATGGATTTACAGCAGAACAGGTATTAAAGAAAGACGCGTAGTATCAGGTGAGCAAAACGCTGTTGACTTAGGCCTTGAAGCTGCACAAAGAGCTCTGGAAAAGGCTAAAATTAATCCGAATGATTTGGACTTAATTATAGCAGCATCCTCTGCTCCGCCGGATTTATATCCTGCTATAGCATGTCATATACAAACAAGGCTTGGTATAACGACACAAATCCCTGCTTTTGATATTACAGCAGCTTGTACCGGTTTAATCTATGCTCTGAATATTGCTAAAGCTTATATTGCATCAGGTATGTACAAAACTATTCTTCTAGTAGCAACGGACAACAATTCACGTCTGGTTAACTGGGAAGATAGAGGAACTTCTATACTTTTCGGAGATGGTGCAGGTGCAATGGTTGTTACAGCATCTAATGACGGGGTGGATGATATTATTGCAATAGATATAAAAGCTGACGGAAGTATAGGCGACTTGATTGAACTTGCTTTTGACGGCAAGAACTGTCCTTTAGTGGAACAGTATGAACCAAAACCGCAGGGTATAAGAATGAACGGCAGAGGTGTTTATACTTTTGTAGCTAAAGTTCTTCCTCATTATGTAGAGCAATTGATTGCTGATGCCGGTATGAAGGCAGAAGATATTGATTATTTGATTCCGCATCAGGCAAATATAAGAATTATTCAGGCTGTACAAGAACGTCTGGGATATTCTGATGATAAAGTAGTTACTAATATCAAATATTACGGTAATACATCTGCGGCATCTATTCCTCTAGCTCTGGCGGAAAGCGTAGAAAAAGGGAATGTTAAACTAGGCTCAACTGCAATTCTATGCGGCTTCGGTGCCGGTATGACCTGGGGCGGTGCTATCGTAAGATTAAGAGAAGGTATTTGCTAGTACTGATTTAAAGATTTAGTATATAGGAGTATAAAAAAATATGAAAAAAGTCGCATTTTTATTTCCTGGACAAGGTTCACAGTCTGTCGGTATGGGAAAAGACTTATATGATAACTTTGAAGCTGCAAAAAATGTTTTTGATATTGCAGACAAGACATTAGGAAAAAGTATTTCAACAATTTGTTTTGAAGGTCCGGAAGATGAATTGAAGCTGACTGTTAATACACAGCCTTCAATTGTTACAACATCAATAGCAGCTCTTGAAGCTTTTAAATCAGAATTAAACATTACGCCTGATTATACAGCGGGTCATAGCTTAGGCGAATACTGTGCGATGTATACAGCCGGTGTAATGAGTTTGGAAACTACTTTGAAAGCTATTCAAAAACGTGCAGACTTAATGGGACAGACAAAGGGCGGAAGCATGGCTGCAATTCTTAATGCTCCGGAAGGTGCTGTTGAAGAAGCATTAAAAGAAGCTTCTGAAGTAGGCTATGTTGATGTGGCAAACTACAATTCACCTGTTCAGGTTGTAATAACCGGTGACAGTGCTGCCGTACAAAAAGCCGGTGAACTTCTGCTGGAAAAAGGTGCAAGAAGAGTTGTACCGCTTGCAGTATCCGGTGCTTTCCATTCAAAATTTATGGAAAATGCAGGCAGTGAATTTGCAGGTTTTGTTTCAGATTTAAGTTTGAATGATGCAAAAATGCCGGTTATTACGAATGTTGATGCTGAAATGACAACTTCAAGCGAAGATTTCAGAGCTAAAATGCCTAAACAGATTTCATCTTCTGTACACTGGACACAAACAATTCAGAAAATGGTTTCCGAAGGTGTAGATACATTTATTGAAATCGGCCCTGGAAAAGTTCTTGCAGGTTTGAATAAAAAGATTGCGCCGGAAGCTTCTGTTTACAATATTTACGACAAAGCTTCTCTGGAAGCAGCAGTAAGTGCTTTGAAAGAACAAATGGCTGGTGTTTAATATGAAAAAAATACATTATATTTTATTAATAATACTAGTAATAGTAGGTCTTGTAAGACTGGTTTACGAGTATCGTGCACATAAAGATGAATTGTTTGCTGCTGCTAAATTTGAAAGCCGCCAAAGGGACGTTACTAAAAAAGGTGCGCCTAAAGTTCAGATTGTTAATAGCGTGGCTGAAGTAGAAAGAATATTTAACAATAATCTTGCGTCTTGTACACCTGTCAATATTGCAACAGAAGACAATACGAATTATGTTATATACGGTAAAGACGGCGGAAAATGCTCTTTTGAAAAATATTCACCTTCTTTATGTCTGCAATGTCTAGTTCCATCAGATGTTGCTGAAAAATATTCAAGAGCATGGATTGGTTTTGATTCATTTGTAAATGAGGTAAACAACAACCCGAATTACTGTAAAATAATTACTTCAGAACAAAACAAACAGTCAAATAAGGGAAAAAATAAGGAGAAAGATTAATGACAGAAAGAAAAATTGCTTTAATTACAGGCGGCTCTCGTGGTATTGGTTTAGCTTGTGCGTTGGAACTTGCAAAGGCAGGATGCGACATTATTATTAACGATATCTGCGAAGCTGAAAAAGCACAGTCGGCTCTTGATGAAATCAAAGCTTGCGGTGTAAATGCTTATTTCTATCAATTCGATGTTTCAAATGACGAACAAGTTCAGGCAGCTGTAGATAAAATGATTGCTGAACACGGAAAAATTGATGTTCTGCTTAATAATGCAGGGATTACAAAAGATGGTCTTTTCGTAAGAATGGATATGGAGCAATGGGAAAGAGTTATCAAAATTAACTTAACAAGTGCTTATTGTGTAACTCACGCTGTAATTAAGCATATGATGAAGGCTCGTCAGGGTTCTATTATTAATATGTCAAGTATTGTAGGCCGTCACGGCAATGCAGGTCAGGCAAACTACTCTGCTTCTAAAGCCGGTCTTATCGGTTTGACCCAAACTCTTGCAAAAGAATTCGGCGGAAGAAACATCAGAGTTAACGCTGTATGCCCTGGTTTCATCCAAACTGCTATGACTCAAGATTTAGCAAATATTGATGAATACTTGAAGGCTATTCCGATGAAGAGACTTGGAACTCCTGAAGATATCGCAAAAGTTGTTAAATTCCTTGCGCTTGATACTGATTACGTAACAGGTCAGGCTATCGAAGTTGCAGGCGGGTTGATGATTTAGTTAATAAATAATAAACAAAAAAAGAGGCGAAGAAAATATCCGCCTCTTTTTTTTTGTTTTTACTATGGTTTATATGGTCTGAATAAATCTATTAAATCAACTTCATTATGAGCCATATCTTGTTTTATTTCATCAAAGCGTTTAGCTAGTGCCTTGTCCTGTTCATATGTGTTGTTGAGGACCCTTTTTATGTATTCAGGCTCGCCTCGTTGAGCTTGAAGTTCCGTCGAATGAGGGTTTTTAGTAACTAGCTGTTTTGGAGTATAGTTGTCTCTACCATGTGATTCTACAAAATTTTGTCCGTGATTATACTGTTGGGTATTTTCTCTATAATATGTTCTTTTGTTATATTTAGAAGTATATCTGTATTGAAGCCCTTTTGTCATTTCGATTTCAGGCTCACCTGTGCCTAATTGTTTATATGTTAGTTTGATACCTTTTCTAGGATCATAAATAATTTCTTCGTGATAATTTCCTCTGTCAATAGTTGTTATCATAGGATTTGATTTTCCGTTCGAAGCATACGGGTCAAAATAGCGTCTTATGATGCTTCCATCGGCTCTTGTTTCTTCAACACATTTGAATTCTTCAATGTTTTTATTGAATATTTTACCCGTATTTACTTTTGGACGTGAAGCGGCAAGTTTTTCGGCAGCTTCTTGCTCGGCTTTTATTGCAGCAGCTTTTGCGGCTTCTGCTTCTGCAATCTTTGCCTGTTTTGCTATAATCTTTTTGCAAACGTATATCTTCGCCGTAGCACCAGTACTTTGTTTTATCTTTATCAATATTAATTCTGTTGCTGCCAAAAACACTTCCTCCTTCTTCTCTTGTAACAGTTTTGGTTTCCCAGAGGAATGTACGGTTTTCGTTATCAAATATTGTGATTTTCCTAAATAATCAAGTCTAGCAAGACCTTTTTCTCCTCCTCCTATAAGCACTACAACTGGAATACAGGTGTTTTAAACTCGTGTTTACAAAACTTAATATAACAAGTGGAAATCTAACAAAATGTAACAACTTCTTAAATTAATTGCAAAAATATCTTTAAATGATATAATTCAATAGAATAGTGTATTACACAATAATGAAGAGGATAAAAAACATGAGTACATTTGAAAAAGTAAAAAAAGTTGTAGTTGACCAATTAAGCTGCGATGAAGCTTTAGTTACTCCGGAAGCAAGCTTTACAGCTGATTTGGGTGCTGATTCTCTAGATACAGTTGAATTAGTTATGGCTTTTGAAGAAGAATTCGGATGCGAAATTCCTGATGAAGAAGCTGAAAAAATTCAAACTGTTCAAGATGCAGTTAACTACATCGATTCACACTCATAGTAAGATTTGAATTTATATGAGGAGGGTGAGGATTTTATATATTTTCGCCCTCTTATTTATTATTTAAGGGAAAAAGAATATGACAAAACGTAGAGTTGTAATAACAGGGATGGGAGTCGTAACTCCATGCGGTATAGGTGTCGAAAAATTCTGGGATTCTATGCTAAATGGAAAAAGCGGGGTTTCTCTCATTGAATCTATAGATACAGAAAAACATACAGTAAAAATTGCTGGTGAAATTAAAGATAAAGATTTTAACCCTGAAGACTATATGAGTTCAAAAGATGCAAACAGAATGGACAGATTTACTCAGTTTGCAATGGTTGCATCTGATGAAGCTATAGCTGATGCCGGTTTGGATGAAGCCGGTATTGACCCGTATAGAATTGGCGTTATGGTTAGTTCTGCAGCTGGCGGGTTTAAAACATTTGAGAAAAATCATATGGCAATGATACAGAAAGGACCTACAAAGGGCTCTCCTTTTACCGTCCCTATGCTTATTGTAGATATGGCTTCAGGAAGAGTTTCTATGAAACACGGCTATAAAGGCGTTAATAAAGCAGTTGTGTCTGCCTGTGCAACTGGCTCTCACTCAATTGGTGATGCTTTCAGAACAATTCAGTACGGCGATGCTGATGTAATGGTTGCGGGCGGATGCGAAGCTACGATTACTACACTCGGTATTGGTGCTTTCACTGCTGCAAGAACATTGTCAAAAAGAAATGATGAGCCGGAAAAAGCTTCAAGACCTTATGACAAAGATAGAGATGGTTTTGTTATGGGTGAAGGAGCCGGGGTTCTTGTTCTTGAAGAATATGAACTCGCTAAAAAACGCGGTGCTCACATTTATGCAGAAATTGTTGGTTATGGCCAATCTGCTGATGCTTATGATATGGTTGCACCTGATCCTGAGGGAAATGGTGCTATTAAGTCAATGGAATTAGCTCTTGCTGATGCCGGACTTAAACCTGAAGATATAGATTATATTAATCCGCATGGAACAAGCACAGGACTGGGTGATGTTGCGGAATCTCAGGCAATTGCTAAGATTTTCGGCGATAAAGACAGTAATAAAAACCTTGTGGTAAGCTCAACTAAGAGTATGCACGGTCATATGCTAGGGGCAACCGGCGCAGTTGAAGGTATTGTTTGCGTTAAAGCAATTACAGACGGTAAAGTTCCTCCAACTATCAATCTTGATAATCAGGATGAACATGTTGCTAATCTTGACTATGTTCCGCATAAAGCAAGAGATAAAAAGGTTGGCGCTGCACTTTCAAATTCTTTTGGGTTTGGCGGTCACAATGCAACTCTTGTTTTCAAGGCTGTATAATTGAATAAAATAAATAAAAAAGCAGGGAATAATCCCTGCTTTTTTTATTTTAATTGATGAGCTTTGCTAATTAATATATTGATAACATTGCTTGATATCATTTCTGTTTTTGCTCTGTATTGAGCTTTGTTTTCCTGACCGAAAAGTAAACTTTTGGTGTAGAACACTTTATAGTCGCAAATTATTTTAGATATTAGATTGTTCATTTTGGGAGCAATCTGTTTATTATTTTTGAGCAGACCTTGTATTTGCTCTATATTGCTTGCAAGTCCGTGCATACCATATATAGCCGATTCAGGGGATTTTATCCAGTTTCTGTCAAAATCTCTGATAAAGCTTACAATTTTTAGCTTAATTTTATTTAGCTCTGATTGAGTAGGAGGTTTGCGATAAATGTCGTATAATCTGTTAAGTTCTTCTTTGACTTTTGCATCGTCTTTATGTTTTAAAAGCTGAAGGCTGTATTCGTTTGAATCAGCTTCTTTGCAGTGCGGATAGAGTGTGCGGTAAACTTTCTCCGGCGAATTTGAATAGGAAGCAAATACATCTAGTGCAGCCATACTGCCTGCTGCAGTTTCAAGTTCCAATTCAGATTTTATGAAATTAGTTATGCTGTCCAAAGCTGTTTTTTCAAGTATGCGCTCGTCGTCAATTTTGTCTGCAATATTACGCGTTGCAAGGCTGAGTTTTGCATCTTCTGTCATCATAGGGTATTTGAGTGTAAAATTAATAAGCATATTTATGAATTTTGGAGGGAAGCCAAAATATTCTTTTCTTAAATAATCTCCTAGAAATTCATCCAAATTGCCTGTAACAGCAATCTCATCTCCATTAACACCTTTGAGCCTGTAGACTTGAGCATTATTATCCTGCGCGGCTTTGTTTAGAATATCTGTAGTGCTCTTCTTTACAATAACAGGAGCGCTTTCTTCTATTTCACCGTAACGCCATTTGAAGTGTTCATCCCACTCACTCTGGAGTTTTTCATGTTCGGCGTAATTTTTCAAACGCGTTGGAACAATTGTCTGAGTATAATCAAGAAGTTCTACAAATCTTTGCGGTACAAAGTCAATCGGCTTAGTGTTTTCTATTCCTTCTCTGATAACCTGATATTCACTATTTACAGGAATTGTGCCGCCGTTTTCATAAGTTTCTTCGAAAAGTTCAATGGTATCGGTTATTGCTGTTGAGTATTGTTCTAACAATTCCGGCTTGGCTTTCCAGAAACGGGCAAAAAAGTTGTCGTTAGTTTTATTTGTTCCGGCAAATAATTTCTCTTCTTCAGATAGATGTATTTTATCGGCCGCAATTGTCATAATCGGACTTAGATATTTTACGATAAATGCGGCTTCCGGATCATCTTTTGTAAAACGTCTGCGGATTGCTTTTTCAAGCTGTTCTACATCACCCTTGCTTTTTTTAATATCATCTTTCAAAAGTTGTTTTTGATATTTTTTTAATGCATATTTTCTTGAATATTTCTTTTCCGGCTCTGATTTTTCCGGATGATGCTTTTTGATAAGCTCCTGTTTGAGTTCGGCTTTACTCTGCTTTGGCAAATCAACAAAGAATTTTTTATATTCATCTCTTGTTGCAATAAAAGAGTTCCAGAAATCTGTTTTTGGGTACTGAATACCGTAGGCAGATGTCGTGCCGTAAGTGATTGGCTGGGTTATTGCACCTCTGTATTCAGGGTTAAGGTCTTTTTCGTAGAAATCTTTGTTTATCTCTTTAATTGTTTTGCCTTCCAGATAAATTTTCTTAAGAAGATACATCCCCAGATGGTCGGAGCCGTCCTTAAAAAGAGGCGTGTCAGAAAGCTCGCGGGAGAGTTTGATATCTGCTAAAATTCCTGTTCTGCCTTTTAGATTTGCTTCATGCAGATTGCTGAATTCAGGATAAATACTTTTTACGTCTGAAAAATTATCAGCAGCTTCAAGGTACTTAAAACTTTCGCTCATAATCTGCTGGGGCGGAATATGCTTTCTGGTCTCATAATCCTGATTAAGATATTCTTTCATTCTCTCTGGCATATGACGGACATTGAATTCCTGTGCATAAAAGTTCTCCGGAGTTCGTCCGCGGAAATTAATTCTGAAATCCTGATATGCATTCATCTGCATAGGGATTGTTTGTGTTGTATTTGTCTTGTTGTTCTGTTTCTTTTGATAAAAATATTTATTTTCGGCTAATTGTATTTTTGTAATCTTCATAATTGTCTCCTTTGAATATCAAAACATCAAAAAAATATTTTTGCTAGCATTTGACAGTTATGGTTTAATGAATATTATGTTCGACGATTTGAAAAACAGTATTGATTACTATATCCGCTCGCATACAAAATTTTCACGAAAAATTTATAAAGGTGAAGTAAATAATGACGAGGCTGCGTATGTTTTTGATATTCTTACGCGCTATATGAATCCGAAGCCGGAAGGGAGTTTGAAAGTTCTTGATATAGGTTCAAAAAATTGGGCGTATGTCAAAGGAGAGTATGATTTTTTTAGAAAATATTGTGATAATCTTACTCTTGATGGTGTGGAAATAGATGCTTACAGACTTTATGCAAATTTATATTCGCGTTTTGAAGCTGCAAAATTCTATATAAAAAATCTTGACGGCGTTAAATATTATGCTGATGATTTGATGAATATTTCAGATAAATATGATTATATTATCTGGCTTCTGCCGTTTGTAACACCGCAGCCGCTTGAGAAATGGGGACTGCCCAAAAAATATTTTATGCCTCAAGAATTATTGGAACACGCTGCAGAGCTTCTGAAAAAAGAGATGTTTATTGTAAATCAGGGAGAGCAGGAGGCTGAAATTCAACAAAAACTGCTGGATAGAGCAGGGTTGCAATATAAATTTCTCGGCGAAGTTGAAAGCAGCATTGAACTTTTTAAAAATCCGCGTTACGGGTTTTTGATTTCAAAATGATAAAAGGCCGGACTTTAGTCCGGCCTTTCTATTAATTAACTGTAAGTTTTTTTATACCTTCTTTTTCTGCTGCCAGTTTCGGTGCTTCTATACGCAGAATACCATGTTCAAGTTTTGCAGAAGTTTTTTCAACATCAATTTCCTGAGGGAAATAAACAGTTCTTGAAAATTCGCCGTAGCGGAATTCTGATTTTCTATAACCTTTGGTATCTTCTTTGTTTTCTTCCTCTTTTTTAGCATTAATTGTGATATGGTTTTTGTCTATATCAATATCTAAATCTTCTTTCTTAACACCCGGAAGCTCAGCTTTAACGGTGTATTCTTTGTCTTTTTCATGCAGCTCAACAGGCATTGCCAGTTTATCTATTTCTTCGTTATAAATATACTCGGGAAAGAAGCTGTCAAAGTTTCTGTTTAGAATAGAGCTGATTTCGTCATTTACTGATTTAATAAAACCGTCCGGTGATTTTTTAATTAAGAATTTCATAATATTCTCCTTTCATTTTTCAGATCTATTACTTTCAACACTTATATTATTACTCTGTTTATTTATAAGTCCCGATTTCTTAACCAAAATTTAACAGTTGGGATTATTTGCCTGAATTATTTATTTGAATGTCTTGCACTAAGTTCTAATAGACTTTCTTTTAACAGTGTAACCCCAAAAACTAAACTAACAGGTAATTTATGTTAGTGAATAAACCTTTACAATTGCTGTATGGAGATATGTAGTTATGGAAAAATTTCAGAACAAATATTTAGAAATAAAAAACATCAGCAAAGATATCGTTAATTGGGTTGAAGATGTAGCAGAAGAAAACAACTGCAAAATTGAACGCAAGGAATGGAAAAGCAAGTATAACAGCTATGTTGTTTATGATTACGAACCTTTTTGTTCGGAAGGGTTTGAGATAAATATTCTTCTGAGCTCTTTTGATATATCCTATCTTAACTTTATAAAATACCTGTATAACGAAAAATTAAGCACTATAGAATACTTGGATAACTGTATAAAAATTCCGGCGATAAAAAACTATTCACATTAAATAAAATTGTTATATAATATTCTTTAGGGGTAAAGGGGTAAAAAGGTAATTAAAACCGGCTGACATTGCTCCTACAAGTTAAATAGTTAAGGAATATTATTATGCAAGAATTTTTTAATGACTACGTACAATCACTGGAAACATATATTATGTTCCGTATAAAAGAGACTGTAGCAAAGATAACGCCGGAGTTGAAAGCAAAGAATAGAGCACCGATTATGTTGTCTATGGGTGCGCCTACTGCTGCTCCGCCAAAGGCTTTGACAGAAAGCCTTAAGGCTGCTCTTGACGAAAAAGGTATTCATTTGTACTCTTCTCCAAAGGGAGAAAAGTATTATCGTGATGCGGTTGCTAAACGTATGAAAGAACGTTTTGGCGTTGAATTAAACCCTGATACAGAAATTTTCTCGCTTATTGGTTCAAAAGAAGGACTTGCTAATTTTATAAGAGTTTTAATCAATCCGACTACAAAGGAAGAGGACAAAGAAATTATTCTTATACCTGATCCGGGCTATGCTTCTTACGGGGAGATGGTTAAGGTTTCCGGCGGGAAAGCTTTTGCTGTTCCTTTGACTCCGGAAAATAATTTTATGCCTGATATGGAAGAAGTGTGGGCAGATTTGATTAAGCAGGGATATGACCCTAAAAAAGTTAAGGCTTTATTAATTAATTATCCTAATAACCCGCTGGGTGCGACTGCAACACGCGAGTATTACAAGAGTCTTGTTGATTTCTGCAAAAAACATCATATTTTGTTAATCTCTGATGCGGCATATGTTGATATGTATTTCAAACCGGAACTCAAACCAATGAGTATTCTGGAAATTGAAGGAGCCAAGGATATTGCCGTTGAATTTTTCAGCTTTTCAAAACCTTATGCAATAACAGGCTGGCGTCTCGGCTGGATTTGCGGAAACTCTGAAGCTGTAAAGATTTTCGGGAAATTAAAATCAACGTTAGATTCAGGGCTGTTCAAAGCTTTACAAAAAGCCTGTGCAGAAATTTTGAACTCCCAAGAGGGTGAAGAATACATCAAAGAAGCTAATGAAAGGTTCAAAAGAAATCAGGAAATTTTTGTAAAAGGCTTGAGGGAAGAACTCGGCTGGGGTGATTTTAATATTCCTGATGCAACTTTCTATCTGTGGCTTCCAATCCCTCCGCGATATAAATCATCTGTTGAATTTACAGACGAGCTTATGTATAAATCCGGAGTAGTTGCTGTTCCGGGTGATGCTTTCGGAGAATATGGAAAAGGATTTTTCAGGGCATCAATCGTTTGTTCGGAAGATGAACTTAAAGAAGTTATCAGAAGAATGAAAGAGGACGGCTTTACCTATCAGGTATAATATTTTGTAAATATTTGTTACAAAATGCTTCAGCAATGTTATAAATTTCCAAATATGTGGAATTTGACAAATATAGGTTATATAACATGAGGTGGATAAAGCATGGATGCAGCAAATAAAAATGACAAATTGACGAATAAATTTGATAGGGGGGGGGGGCAAAACCTACTCTACTAGAGGCTTTCAGCGAGTTTCTCTGTTTTCGTGCGTAATTCTTTTGTCATTATCTTCTGCTGTAAATGCTCAGGATAATAACTATGAATCTGCTTACACATTAACAAGAGTGGATTCAAAAGGTGAAAATACTATTACTAAATTTGAATGGGATGAGACGCAAAATCGTTTAGTTCCTGCATATTATCGTGTAGAAATAAAAGAGCTTATATCGGACAGTTATGATAAAGTTTATGAGAATTATACAGAAACACCTGTTATTATTCCGGAAGGGAGTTCTGCAGCAATAGCAGACACTCTATTTAAGAATAATAGTAACGGTGCGGTTTATAATGCTTCTAACAATGGCGGTACAATAACAGAATTAAATGCTGATTTTGTTGGTAATGCAATTATCAAAAACAATTTGACTGCAGACTGGAATTTTGCAGAAGGCGGTGCTGTTAATAGTTATCCGAATATTGACAATATAAACGGAAATTTTATAGGTAATTATATTGAAGCTTCATCTGACTCGCAGCGAATAGATGCAGAAGGCGGAGCTTTTTACGTAAATGCTTCTAATATACGCGGGCATTTTGTCAATAATTATATAAAACTAACATCAAATACCGGTAGTTTATATGGAGAAGGCGGAGCTATAAGATTTTTAATAGCCGATAATGCAAACATTGTGGGAGATTTTATCGGTAATTTTGTTGAACTGGAATCTGCTTCTGAGGGCCAAGTTGTTGCATACGGCGGAGCTGTTTGGGGCTCGTCTGTAACGGTGACGGGTGATTTTATTAATAACCATGTTTTAGCAATAAATCATTCAGAGAGTAAAGGTTCGACACGGGCGGAAGCTGGGGCACTGTATGGTGGTGGAAATATAACAGGAAATTTTATAGGCAATTATGCAAAATCGATTACGAATAGTACGTATGCTAGTGCACATGCTGGTGCTCTAGCGGGGGGCGGCACCATAAAAGGAGATTTCATAGGTAATTTTGCAGAAGCAATAAGTGAAAATGATTCAGCAGGTGCATATGGTGGTGCGGTGTATATTACTAGCAATACAAATAATATAACGGGTAATTTTTTCAACAATTATGCTAAAGCTGAGGGAGCTACAACAAATGTATACGCTTATGGCGGAGCAATAAGTACAAACTGGCTTAATAACAGCAACAGCATGAGCGGGCTTTTTATCGGAAACCATGTTGAGAGTTCTTATGCCAGTTATGGCGGAGCTGTTAATACTAAGATCAGTGACGGGGGTACGTTAAATATTGAGGCAGATTTCATAAATAATTATGCCGAAGCTGATATGTATGCAAAAGGCGGTGCAATTAGCATTGAAGGACAAAAATTACAAAAGCCGATACAAAATATGAGTAAATACAGCATAGTCAAACAGGAAGTTGTAAATCAAGACGGCTCGGTTTATAAAACTCTTTATAGCGTATGTGATGCTTCAGGAAAACAAATTAGTACTGCTGAATTTGAACAAGCTGTCGAGGCAAATAAAGTTGCTGGATTAACCGACAACGGAACATCATCGTATTCAATTACAAAAGAAGAGTATGATTATATTCTTCAAATCTATGGTGAAGATTATATAAAATCTGTCGCCTATATGGAAAATCCTAAAGATATTTTTACAATAACTATCACCGCTCCAGAACAGCTAGATATAAATACTGTTCGTGAGCAGCATGCACATCTGGTTATAAAAAATTCTAACTTAACCGGTAATTACACAGAAGCTCCAGACGCAAAAGGCGGTGCCTTGTATTCTGAAGATGCTACAGTAAAAATTCTTACAGATAACGGAAAAACAACTTATATTTCCGGAAACTATGCCAAAATAGGAGATACAATTGATGAAAATGCAATTTATCTTGATAAAGGCGAATTAATCTTCGATGTCCAGAACGGATCTTCTATAGTTCTGAATGACAATGTTAACGGAATCAATTATTCAACATATATTATAGGTGATAAAGACTCAACTTTTGTGCTGAACAACAGTATAAAAAATGCCGAGCAGGTAAACCTGATTGATACAAATCTTGTTATGACAAAAGAAAATTGGCTTAATGGTAATGATTTGTATCTGCATTCCGGTACTGTTAATTTGATTAATAACACTGTAGGAACAATGGCGCCGGAAATATTAGGTATAAGCGGAGATACAAATATTTTAGTCGACGTAGATCTTGCAAATGAAACCATGGACAAAATCAGTGCGAATGATTATGCTGCCCACAATGGGAACTTGATAGTATCCGGTATGAACCTGCTTTCAGACTCAAAAGGTGACAAAACAGAAATCTTCTTTGCGGAACAGGGTTTGAAAGATAATGTCTTGAACGGGACAGGGGAACTTCCGGACAAATATCAAACGGCTTACACACCAATCTATAAATACAAAGTAAATTATGATAACAGAGATGACGGCGGTTACTTTGTATTCGACCGTTTTGGCGGTGGTAATAGTTCAGAAAGTTATAACCCCTCAGTGCTTGCGACACCTGTCACAACGCAGGCAGGAGGTCAAAGCGTAGTAAATGAAACAGTTCGTTTTGCATTCCAGCATATGGATATGTTCTCCCAGATGCCTCTTTCTGCAAGAATTGCATATATAAACAAAAACAGATATGCCATAAGTGAAGGAGTTCCACAATACAACAGCGAGCTTGAATATCTGGATAAAGGCTACTGGGTAAAACCATTTACGAGTTTTGAGTCAATAAATCTTCACAACGGTCCTGATGTTGATGCAATTACGTACGGCACTCTTGTAGGTTTTGACGGGAAGTTTAGAGAATTGAAACACGGGTGGTATAATGTACAATCGATTTACGGCGGCTATACGGGTTCTCAAATGTCGTACAGCGGCGTTGATACAAGTTTTAACGGCGGTATAGCAGGCTTAACTGAAACATTCTATAAGGGGAATTTCTTTACTGCCCTAACTGCGACGGCAGGAGGCGGAGCCGGCACGAGCAGTACGATGTACGGTAATGAAGATTATACAATGCTTATGGGCGGAATAGGTTCCAAAAGCGGATATAATTTTGAGTTTAAGGATGGCAAGTATATCTTGCAGCCAATTATGTTTATGAACTATAGTTTTGTGAATACCTTTGATTATACAAATGCAGCCGGCGTTCGTATAAAAAGTGACCCTCTGCATACCTTCCAGCTAAATCCGCAGATGAAATTTATAGCGAATCTCCAAAACGGCTGGCAGCCCTATGCAAGTGTAGGTGTTGTATGGAATGTTCTGAATGTTTCAAAAGTTCGCGCCAATGAAGTCATCTTGCCTAAAATGAGCGTAGACCCATATGTAGAATACGGTGTTGGTCTTCAAAGAAATTGGAAAGATAGATTTACCGGCTTTGCTCAGGCCATGGTTCGCAACGGGGGCCGAAACGGTGTCGCATTGACCTTTGGTTTCCGCTGGGCAATAGGTAAGGGGGACGACCTCTAAGCTAAATTTATTTCCCCCCCCTGGCAAAAAAAAATTTTTACGGGTTTTAATATGGTATGAACATCCAGCCTGTAAATAATACGAACTTCAAATCGACTTATCCTGTGGTGCACTGGGTTGCTGAGACAAACGGCAGTTATGCACCTGTCGCAAATCTGCAGATTGTAAAGAAACTTCAGGGTAAGATTATAAGAATGCTGAATAAACCTCTTGTATCAAGCACAAAACCTATGGAGCCTCTTGAACAACGGCTTAGAGCATATATCGGAGTTTGTGATGCAGATTATAGAAATAATCCGAACGTGAGGTCTTTCTATAACAGAACAGATGCTGCACCTGTTTCGTATGTTATTTCAGGCGACGATGTCGGAATTTTTGAAAATAATCTTGCTAAAAATATAGGCCGTGCAAAGAGCAATGCAAGGGAATTATTAAGCAAACCATACTCTCCGGAAACCATGGAGGCGATAAAACTTTATAACCGTGAAGGGTTAAAGTTTGTACAAAATAACTCAAAACAGATACAAGATAAAAACGGAATGATGTACATACTGCATACAAAATTTGAAATAATAAGAAACCGTATGGGAAAAATCAAGGACTACAAATTTGTCGAGGCAAGGTTTTTGCCTGCACGCGGACAGGGCAGTTCACTTGGAAAAATGTAGCTATTGACTTTAAAAACTTAGCATGTATTATAAGAATATACCCGCGGGGGTAATTCAGTGGTAGAATGCCTCCTTGCCAAGGAGGATGTCGCGAGTTC